>ERZ808240.1684-NODE-1684-length-26552-cov-51.781145_pt1 | contig 26552 bp, 38 predicted proteins | sample MGYA00521084_ERZ808240 | MGnify/ENA primary metagenome ERZ808240 (study PRJEB31516, sample SAMN03275571) | gut metagenome | biome: mammalia-associated habitat; material: feces | host: Papio cynocephalus | place: Kenya | collected 2012-08-06 ... | reverse complement strand
ACAACCTCGGTGACACCATTACAGTTGAAATCTTCAACGACGCTAAGTTCGTTGACGTAATTGGTACATCAAAGGGTAAAGGCTTCCAGGGCGTTGTAAAGCGTCACGGATTCGGTGGTGTAGGCCAGTCTACTCACGGTCAGGACGACCGCGCTCGTAAGCCGGGATCTATTGGTGCATGTTCTTACCCAGCAAAGGTGTTCAAGGGTATGCGCATGGGCGGCCAGATGGGAGGTGACAGAGTTACTACTCAGAACCTTCAGGTGTTAAAGGTAATTCCAGAACAGAATCTTCTTGTTGTGAAGGGTTCGTTCGCTGGATGCAAAGGTTCAACTGTTTTAATTGAAAAATAATGGAAGTTAGCGTATTAGATATCAAAGGTCAGGAGACCGGCCGCAAGGTAGCTCTTAATGAGGCTGTTTTCGGTATTGAGCCTAACGATCACGTACTCTATCTCGACGTTAAGCAGTATCTCGCTAACCAGCGTCAGGGTACAGCTAAGTCTAAGGAGAGAAGCGAAATGAGCGGCTCTACTCGTAAGCTTGGTCGTCAGAAAGGTGGCGGCGGTGCTCGCCGTGGTGATATTAACTCACCTGTACTCGTAGGTGGTGGTCGTGTATTTGGTCCTAAGCCACGCGATTATCGCTTCAAACTCAATAAAAAAGTAAAGATTCTTGCTCGTAAGTCAGCCCTCTCATACAAGGCTCAAGAGAATGGCATCGTAATGCTCGAAGACTTCTCTTTTGAGGCTCCAAAGACTAAAGAATTCTTAAGTGTTCTTAAGAATCTTAAAATCGAAGGTAAGAAAGTGCTGTTCGTTTTGCCAGAATCGAATAAAAACGTATATTTGTCCGCTCGTAACTTGCAGCGTGCTGAAGTTATCCTTGCATCAAATGTCAATTCGTACAAAGTTTTGAACGCTGATGTTGTAGTGATTACAGAAAAATCGCTCGAGACTATCGACCAAATCTTAACAAAGTAAAAAGGAGATATTAGAATATGGCATTTATTATCAAACCATTGGTTACTGAGAAGATGACCAAGATTACAGACAAGCAGCCTAACCGCTATGGCTTCGTTGTTCGTCCTGAGGCTAATAAGCTCGAGATTAAGAAGGAAGTTGAGAGTCTGTACAATGTTACAGTAGTTGATGTGAACACAATCCGCTACGCTGGCAAGCGTTCTGCCCGTTACACAAAGGCAGGTCTTGTTAAGGGTCAGAAGAATGCGTTCAAGAAGGCAATCGTTACTCTAAAAGAGGGCGAAACAATTGATTTTTACAGCAATATTTAAAATAAAAAATGGCAGTACGTAAATTAAAACCGGTTACTCCGGGTCAAAGACACAAAGTTATTGGCACGTTCGAGGATATTACTGCATCCGTGCCAGAGAAGTCTCTCGTTTACGGTAAGCGTTCTACCGGCGGTCGAAACAACACCGGTAAGATGACCGTTCGCTACATTGGTGGCGGTCACAAGCAGAAGTATCGTTTAATCGACTTCAAACGTGAGAAAGATGGTGTTCCAGCAGTCGTTAAGACAATCGAGTACGATCCAAACCGTTCGGCTCGTATCGCATTGCTTTACTATGCTGATGGTGAAAAACGTTACATTATTGCTCCTAACGGACTTCAGGTAGGTGCTACTTTGATGTCAGGTGCAGAGGCTGCCCCTGAGATTGGTAATGCTCTTCCTTTGGCAAACATCCCAGTTGGTACTGTGATCCACAACATTGAGTTGCGTCCAGGTCAGGGTGCTTTGTTGGTTCGTTCGGCTGGTAATTTTGCTCAGTTGACTTCTCGTGAGGGCAGTTATTGTGTAATTAAGCTCCCTTCTGGCGAGACGCGCCAGATTTTGAGTGCTTGTAAGGCTACAGTTGGTAGTGTTGGTAACTCTGATCACGCTCTTGAGCAGTCTGGTAAGGCTGGTCGCTCACGCTGGTTGGGTCGTCGTCCACACAACCGTGGTGTTGTTATGAACCCTGTTGATCACCCAATGGGTGGTGGTGAAGGTCGCCAGAGTGGTGGTCACCCACGTTCACGTAAGGGCTTGTACGCTAAGGGTCTTAAGACTCGTGCACCTAAGAAGCTTTCTAACAAGTATATTATTGAAAGAGCTAACAAAAAATAAAGAGTAAATTATGAGTCGTTCACTTAAAAAAGGTCCATACATCAACGTTTCTCTCGAGAAGAAGATTCTCGCTATGAACGAGAGTGGCAAGAAGAATGTTGTTAAGACATGGGCTAGAGCTTCAATGATATCTCCTGATTTCGTAGGACATACTGTTGCAGTTCATAACGGTAACAAATTTATCCCTGTTTATGTTACAGAGAACATGGTAGGCCACAAGCTTGGAGAGTTCGCTCCAACACGTCGCTTTGGCGGTCACTCTGGTAACAGAAAGTAATCGGGGTTAAACCATTTAAAATTCAAGTAAATAATGGGAGCAAGAAAACATATTGCGGCTGAAAAATTGAAAGAAGCCCGTAAAAACTTGTACTTCGCTAAATTGGTTGGCGTTCCTTCTTCTCCACGCAAGATGCGCTACGTTGTAGATATGATTCGTGGTATGGAAGTTAATCGCGCCCTCGGAGTACTTCGCTTCTCTAAGAAGCAAGCATCTGCTGACGTTGAGAAATTACTTCGCTCAGCTATCGCAAACTGGGAAGCCAAGAATGATCGCAAGGCTGAAGACGGTGAGCTTTATATTAGCAAGGTCTTCGTTGACGAAGGCGTTACAATGAAACGTATGAGACCTGCACCACAGGGTCGTGGTTATAGAATCCGTAAGCGTTCTAACCACGTAACTCTCTTTGTTGATGCTAAAACTAATGACGAAAAATAATAAGTAGAATGGGACAGAAAGTTAATCCGATTAGTAACCGACTTGGTGTAATCCGTGGTTGGGATTCAAATTGGTTCGGTGGTAAGAACTTCGGTGACAACCTCGTAGAGGATCAGAAAATCCGTAAGTATCTTAACGAGCGTCTTGCTAAGGCAAGTGTTTCTCGTATCGTTATCGAACGTACATTGAAGCTTGTTACCATTACTATTTGCACAGCCCGTCCAGGTATTGTCATTGGTAAAGGTGGTCAGGATGTAGATAAGTTGAAGGAAGAGTTGAAGAAGCTTTATAAGAAAGATATTCAAATCAACATCTTCGAGGTTAAGAAGCCTGAGCTTGATGCTACCATCGTAGGTAAGAACATCGCAAGTCAGATTGAGCACATGATTGCTTATCGCCGCGCTATCAAGATGGCTGTCGCCAACACAATGCGTGCTGGCGCAGAGGGTATCAAGGTTCAGATTACTGGTCGTCTGAATGGTGCCGAAATGGCACGTAAGGAAATGTACAAAGAGGGACGTACTCCTCTGCACACATTCCGCGCAGACATCGATTACTGTCAGTGCGAGGCTCTTACTAAGGTAGGCCTGCTCGGCATCAAGGTATGGATTTGTCGTGGGGAGGTTTATGGTAAGGCTGACCTTACTCCTAACTTCGCTCAGGACAATAAGGGCAACAACCGTGGCAACGGTCGCTCTAACCGCGGTGGTAATCGCAAGAGAAACAATAACCGTTAAATTAGAAAGCTATCATGTTACAGCCAAAAAGAGTAAAATATAGAAGACCTCAAGATGGTCGTGGCAATAAAGGCAACGCCCACAGAGGTACACAATTGGCATTCGGTTCTTTTGGTATCAAGACTCTTGAGCCTAAATGGATCGATAGCCGTCAGATTGAGGCTGCTCGTGTGGCGGTGAACCGCTACATGAACCGCCAAGGTCAGGTCTGGATTCGTATCTTCCCTGATAAGCCAATCACTCGTAAGCCTGCTGATGTGCGTATGGGTAAAGGTAAGGGTGATCCTGCAGGATGGGTTGCACCTGTTACACCAGGTCGTATCCTCTTTGAAGTAGAAGGAGTAAGTTTCGAAATCGCTAAGGAGGCACTTCGCCTCGCAGCTCAGAAACTTCCTGTGAAGACAAAATTTGTTGTTAGACGTGATTACGATAAAAACGCTTAATTATGAAGATTAAAGAATTAAAGGAACTCGAAACCAAGGACTTGGTAGAGAAAATGGAGAATGCTGTTGTGGCTTATAATCAGAAGAAGCTCAACCATAACATCACTCCTCTTGAGAATCCATCAGAGATTAAGGTTGCTCGTCGTGATATCGCACGTATGAAAACAGAACTTCGTCAGAGAGAACTTAACAAATAATAATGGTCCAGATGGAAACAAGAAATTTAAGAAAAGTAAGACAGGGTGTTGTCATCAGCAACAAGATGGATAAAACCATTGTTATTGCAGCTAAGTTCAAGGAGATGCACCCTATTTATGGTAAGTTTGTCCAGAAGACAAAGAAGTACCATGCACATGACGAGAACAATGAGGCTAACGTAGGTGATACAGTTATGATCATGGAAACTCGTCCTCTGTCTAAGACAAAGAGATGGAGATTAGTACAAATCGTAGAAAAAGCTAAGTAATTATGATACAGACTGAATCAAGACTTACAGTATGTGATAACAGCGGTGCTCGCGAGGCTCTCTGCATTCGAGTTCTCGGTGGTACAGGCCGTCGTTACGCTAGCGTTGGTGACGTGATTGTCGTTGCTGTCAAGAACGTTATCCCATCAAGTGATTTGAAGAAGGGTGCAGTATCAAAGGCTTTGATTGTTCGCACAAAGAAGGAGATTCGTCGTGCAGACGGTTCATACATCCGTTTCGACGATAACGCTTGTGTATTGCTCAACAATGCAGGTGAGCTTCGTGGTAGCCGTATCTTCGGTCCTGTTGCTCGTGAGCTTCGTGCAGTTAATATGAAAGTCGTTTCTTTGGCACCTGAGGTTCTTTAATATTTTAAAAGTAAGAAGTAATGAGTAAGTTACATATTAAGAAAGACGATACCGTTATCGTTATTGCCGGTGCTGATAAGGGCAAGACAGGTAAGGTGCTCAAGGTCCTCGTTGACGAGAACCGTGCCATCGTTGAGGGTGTGCACATGGTTTCTAAGAGCACTAAGCCATCTGCTAAGAATCCTCAGGGAGGCATCGTTAAGCAGGAGGCTCCTATTCATATCTCTAATTTGAGTTTGATTGATCCTAAGAGTGGCAAGGCTACTCGTGTTGCTATCAAGCATGAGGGTAAAAACGTTGTTCGCATCGCTAAAAAGTCAGGGGAGGAAATCAAGTAATGGATACAGCACAGTTAAAGAAATTCTATAAGGAGACTATCGCTCCTTCTTTGCAGAAGCAGTTTAACTACACTTCTGCTATGCAGATTCCAGCTCTTAAGAAGATTGTTATCAATCAGGGACTTGGTGATGCTACCCAGGACAAGAAGATAGTTGATGTTGCTATCAACGAAATTACTGCAATCACTGGTCAGAAGGCTGTTGCCACATATTCTAAGAAGGATATTGCCAACTTCAAGCTTCGTAAGAAGATGCCTATCGGTGTGATGGTCACATTGCGTCGTGAGCGTATGTATGAGTTCTTGGAGAAGCTCGTTCGCGTTTCTCTTCCTCGTATTCGTGACTTCAAGGGTATCGAGACCAAGTTTGATGGTCGTGGCAACTATACTTTAGGTATCACAGAGCAGATTATCTTCCCAGAGATTAACATTGATGAGATTGATCGCATTCAGGGCATGAACATTACTTTCGTTACATCAGCCAAGACTGATGAGGAAGGTTTCGCTCTCCTCAAGGCATTCGGTCTTCCATTCAAGAACGCAAACAAAGATTAAGAGATATGGCAAAAGAATCAATGAAAGCTCGCGAGGTTAAGCGTGCAAAGCTTGTAGCTCGTTACGCTGAAAAGCGCGCAGCACTGAAAAAGATTATTGCAACTTCTAATGATCCAGCTGAAGCATACGAGGCAGCTCGTAAGCTTCAGGCTATCCCAAAGAATGCAAACCCAATCCGCCTTCACAATCGTTGTAAGATTACAGGTCGTCCAAAAGGATACATTCGTCAGTTCGGACTCTCTCGTATCCAGTTCCGTGAGATGGCTTCTGCAGGTTTGATTCCAGGCGTAAAGAAGGCAAGTTGGTAATCGATTATCAGACCAAAGGAATTTATTGTTTTAATATTGTCGGGGTAGTCCCGATTAATTAAATTTTTATATTTTATGACAGATCCAATAGCAGATTATCTGACAAGACTCAGAAACGCAATCATGGCTCATCACCGTGTTGTTGAAGTTCCTGCGTCTAACTTGAAGAAAGAGATCACTAAGATCCTCTTCGAGAAAGGTTACATCCTCAATTACAAGTTTGTGGAGGATGGTCCTCAGGGTTCAATCAAGGTTGCCTTGAAGTACAACCCGACTACAAAGCAAAACGCTATTAAGTGTTTGAAGCGTGTTTCTACTCCAGGTTTGCGTAAGTACACTGGTTACAAGGACATGCCAAGAGTTATTAACGGATTAGGTATTGCAATCTTATCTACATCCAAAGGTGTAATGACAGACAAAGAGGCTACCGACCTTAAGATTGGTGGTGAGGTTCTTTGCTATATTTATTAATTTGGAGGATTGAATATGTCAAGAATAGGTAAATTGCCAATTAGTATTCCTGCTGGTGTTACTGTAAGCTTCGACGCTAATAACAACGTTGTTACAGTAAAGGGTCCTAAGGGTGAGCTTTCGCAGAAGATAGATCCTTCTATCAAGTTCAACAACCAGGACGGTCATATAGTTTTCGAAATAGATGAGAACAGCCCTGTTAATCCTAAGCAGAAGCAAGCATTCCACGGTTTGTATCGCTCTTTGGTTCACAACATGGTTGTAGGCGTAAGCGAGGGTTACACTAAGACCATGGAGTTGGTTGGTGTTGGTTATCGTGTTTCTAACCAGGGTAACTTGATTGAGTTCGCTCTTGGTTATACTCACCCAATTTTCATCCAACTTCCTAAGGAGGTTAAGGTTGAGACTAAGTCTGAAAGAAATCAGAACCCTATCATAACATTGGAGTCATGCGACAAGCAATTGTTGGGACTCATTTGTGCAAAAATTCGTTCTTTCCGTAAGCCTGAGCCTTACAAGGGTAAGGGTATCCTGTTCAAGGGTGAAGTTATTCGCAGAAAGTCTGGTAAGAGCGCTGCTGCTAAGTAATTTTAATTATTTACGATTATGACAACAAAGAAAGTAGAAAGACGAATTAAGATAAAGTTCCGCATTCGTAAGAGTGTTAATGGAACAGCTGAGCGTCCACGTCTTAGTGTTTTCCGCTCTAACAAGCAGATTTATGCTCAGGTTATTAATGATTTGACAGGTACTACACTTGCATCAGCTTCTTCGCTTGGCATGGAAAAGATGCCAAAGCAGGAGCAGGCACAGAAAGTTGGTGAGCTCGTAGCTGAGAAGGCTAAGGCTGCTGGTGTTGAGTCGGTAGTTTTCGATCGTAATGGTTATCTCTACCACGGTCGCGTTAAGGAATTGGCTGATGGTGCTCGTAAGGGTGGTCTTAAATTTTAAACGATTATGGCAATGAATAAAGTAAAAGTAAATAGTGATGCAGAACTGAAAGATCGCTTGGTTGCTATCAACCGTGTAACTAAGGTTACCAAGGGTGGTCGTACTTTCACATTCGCTGCTATCGTCGTTGTTGGTGACGGTAATGGCGTTATCGGTTATGGTCTTGGTAAGGCTGGTGAAGTTACCGCTGCCATCGCCAAGGGTACTGAAGCTGCCAAGAAAAACTTGGTTAAGGTTCCTGTATTGAAAGGTACTGTCCCTCACGAGATGGAAGTAGCTTTCGGTGGTGCGAAGGTTCTCCTTAAGCCTGCTGCTGCTGGTACTGGTTTGAAGGCTGGTGGTGCTATGCGTGCTGTTCTTGAGAGCGCAGGTGTCAAGGATGTTATCGCTAAGTCTAAGGGCTCTTCTAACGCACACAATCTTGTGAAGGCTACAATTGCGGCTCTTGCTCAGATGCGTGATGCTTACACTGTGGCAGGTGAGCGTGGTGTTAGTATGGATAAAGTATTTAATGGTTAATTAGGAAAAATCAGATATGGCAACAATTAAAATCAAGCAGATTAAGAGTAAAATCGGTGCTCCAGTTGACCAGAAGCGTACTCTCGCTTGCCTTGGTCTTCACAAGATTTCTCAGGTTGTTGAGGTTGAAGATACTCCTAGCAACCGTGGTATGATCCGTAAGGTTCATCACCTCGTAAGTGTAGTTGATTAATTAATCTTTTAAATTAGGAACGATTATGAAATTAAATAATTTGAAACCTGCTGCAGGTTCTACCCATTCACGTCGTCGTATTGGTCGTGGTCCAGGTTCTGGTCTCGGTGGTACTTCTACACGTGGTCATAAGGGTGCCAAGGCTCGTTCTGGTTATAAGAGAAAGATTGGTTTCGAAGGTGGTCAGATGCCATTGCAGCGTCGTGTTCCAAAGGCTGGTTTTAAGAACATCAACCATAGGGAGTATTTTGCTGTTAACCTTTCTACTCTTCAGGCTCTTGCTGAAGCAAAGAACCTTACCAAGATTGGTATCGCAGAGTTGAAGGCTGCAGGTCTCACCAATGGCAAGGAGCTCGTTAAGGTGCTCGGAAATGGTGAATTGAAAGCTAAATTGGAAGTTGAAGCTAACGCATTCTCTAAGACTGCTGAAGAGGCAATCAAGGCAGTAGGTGGTAATGCAACTATAATCTAAGTAGATGAAAAAGTTTATTGAGACACTAAAGAACTGTTGGAAGATTGAGGATCTTCGTCAGAGGCTCCTCATTACTCTTCTGTTTACGGCTATTTACCGTTTTGGCTCGTTTGTTGTGCTTCCTGGTATCAACCCGAGCATGTTGGACAAACTTCAGTCGCAGACCTCAGGCGGACTTATGTCGCTTTTGGACATGTTCTCTGGTGGTGCATTTTCCAATGCGTCTATTTTCGCATTAGGCATAATGCCATATATCTCAGCATCTATTGTTATGCAGCTTCTTGCTGTCGCTGTACCTTATTTCCAGAAGATGCAGCGTGAAGGTGAGAGTGGCCGTAAGAAAATACAGTGGTATACGAGAGCCTTGACTGTGGCCATCTTGGTCTTTCAGGCTCCAAGTTATTTGCTGAACCTAAAAATGCAAGCTGCTAATGCGCTTGCAACGGGTATCAGCTGGACTGTATTTATGATACCTGCCACTATCATCTTGGCAGCAGGAAGTATGTTTATCCTTTGGTTAGGTGAGCGTATTACTGATAAAGGTGTTGGTAATGGAATCTCATTGATTATTATGATTGGTATTATTGCAAGATTGCCACAGGCTTTTGTACAGGAGATTTCTTCACGTCTGACAGCAATTTCTGGTGGTGGTATCATCATGTTCATCGTCGAGATTTTGATACTTTATGCTGTTGTTTGTGCTTCTATCCTATTGGTGCAGGGCACTCGCAAGGTACCTGTTCAGTATGCCAAGCGTTTGGTGGGCAATAAGCAATATGGAGGTGCACGCCAGTATATCCCATTGAAGTTGTTTGCTGCCAACGTAATGCCTATCATCTTTGCCCAGGCTTTGATGTTCATTCCTTTGGCTGTTGTTCGCTACCAGTCTGAAAATGCCAGTAGTGTTGTACAGCAGTTGATGGATAATCGTAGTTTGTTGTATAATGTTATTTATGTAATTTTGGTTATTGCCTTTACATATTTCTATACGGCAATCACATTGAATCCGACTCAGATGGCAGAGGATATGAAACGTAATAATGGTTTCATTCCAGGTGTTAAGCCTGGTAAGGATACTGCTGAGTACATTGATACCGTCATGTCTCGTATTACTTTTCCAGGTTCTTTGTTTATAGCGTTCATTGCTATTATGCCTGCACTTGCAGGACTTCTCGATGTGCAGCAAGCCTTCTCTCAATTCTTCGGAGGTACATCTCTTCTGATTTTGGTAGGTGTTGTCATTGATACACTTCAGCAGATTGAGAGTCATTTGCTTATGCGTCACTATGACGGTTTGCTCAACTCGGGACATACTCGTCAAGGCGGTATTGCGGCATATTAATCTTTATCTTTTAGAATGCAGATATTTCTAAAGACAGAAGATGAAATTAACCTGATGCGTAAGGCCAACCAACTTGTTGGCATGACCTTAGCCGAATTAGGTAAACATATAAAACCAGGTGTGACGACTCTCCAGTTGGATAGGATTGCTGCGGAATTTATCCGAGATCATGGTGCGATTCCTGCGTTTAAGAAATTCCCGAATCCATTTGGAGAGCCTTTTCCCGCTAATATATGTACATCTATTAATGATGTAGTTGTGCATGGAATCCCAAGCGAGGATGACATACTTCATGAGGGAGATATTATCTCGATAGATTGTGGTATTTTGCTTGATGGATTCAATGGTGACAGTTGTTATACTTTTTGCGTTGGTGAAATCGATGCAGAAGTGGAGCGACTTGTATCAATTACCAAGCAAGCTTTATATTTAGGTATAGGGCAAGCGATAGCAGGAAATCATGTCGGTGACATTGGCTTTTCCGTACAAAACTATAGTGAGTCTCATGGTTATAGCGTTGTACGTGAGTTAGTGGGACATGGAATAGGTAAAGCCATGCATGAAGATCCTCCAGTTCCGAATTATGGCAGACGAGGAAATGGAGTGATGCTTAAGGAGGGCATGTGCATCGCTATTGAGCCGATGGTTGCGATGGGAAATAGAAAGATAAGGCTTCTTCCAGATAAGTGGGGAATTGCTACTGCCGACCATCAACCAGCTGCTCATTTCGAGCATACGATAGTTGTTCGAGAAGGTAAGGCTGAAATTTTATCTTCATTTCAAGAAATAGAACATTTAGAAGGGCAAAACATTTAATTATGGCAAAACAGGCTGCTATAGAGCAAGACGGAACCATAGTAGAGGCATTATCTAATGCTATGTTCCGCGTTGAATTGGAGAATGGTGTAGACATTACAGCACATATCTCTGGTAAAATGAGAATGCATTATATAAAGATTTTACCTGGCGATAAGGTAAAGGTGGAAATGAGTCCATACGACCTGACAAAGGGTAGAATAGTATTTAGATACAAATAATAATCACAAGGTATGAAGACAAGAGCATCTTTGAAAAAGCGTTCAGCTGACTGTAAGATTGTACGTCGCAAAGGTCGTCTGTTCGTAATTAACAAGAAAAACCCTAAGATGAAATTACGTCAGGGCTAATGTTAAAGTATTGTAAAAGCATGATTGTTTCAAAAAAATGTCGTACTTTTGCACCACTTTTAACGAAAGGTATTAATTTAAATTATTTAATTAACAAATGGCAATAAGAATTGTTGGAGTAGATTTGCCCCAGAATAAGCGTGGCGAAATCGCATTGACCTATATCTATGGTATTGGTCGAAGTAGTTCAGCAAAGATATTGGATAAGGCAGGTGTGAGCCGTGACTTGAAAGTCAGCGAGTGGTCTGACGATCAGGCAGCCAAGATCCGTGAAATTATCGGCGCTGAGTTCAAGGTGGAAGGTGATCTTCGTTCTGAGATCCAGATGAACATTAAGCGACTGATGGATATTGGTTGCTATCGTGGAGTTAGACATCGTAATGGTCTTCCTGTTCGTGGTCAGAGCACAAAGAACAATGCTCGTACTCGTAAGGGTAAGAAGAAGACTGTTGCTAATAAGAAGAAAGCTACTAAGTAATTTTGAAGGAGGAAATTAATTATGGCAAAGACAAAAGCAACATCTAAGAAGAGAAATGTACGTGTTGACGCAATTGGTCAGTTGCACATCCATAGTTCGTTCAATAACATTATTGTATCTCTTGCTAACAATGAGGGGCAGGTAATTTCTTGGTCTTCTGCTGGTAAGATGGGTTTCCGTGGTTCTAAGAAGAACACTCCTTATGCAGCTCAGATGGCAGCAGAGGATTGCGCTAAGGTCGCTTTCGATTTAGGTCTCCGCAAGGTTAAGGCTTATGTAAAGGGTCCTGGTAATGGACGTGAGTCTGCTATCCGTGCCGTACACGGAGCTGGTATCGAGGTTACAGAGATTGTTGATGTAACTCCATTACCACATAACGGCTGTCGTCCTCCCAAGCGTCGTCGTGTGTAATTATCCCGCTTTATTAGTAGCATTATTAAGATACAAACATTTTTTTTGATATTATGGCTAGATATATAGGTCCGAAATCTAAAATTGCGCGTCGTTTTGGTGAGCCAATCTTCGGCGCCGACAAAGTTTTGTCCAAGAGAAACTTCCCTCCTGGACAGCATGGCAACAACCGTCGCAGAAAGATGTCTGAGTACGGTGTCATGTTGGCAGAGAAGCAGAAAGCTAAATACACTTATGGTGTATTAGAGCGTCAGTTCCGTAATATGTTTGATAAAGCAGCCAAGGCTGATGGTATTACAGGTGAGGTTCTTCTCCAGAATCTTGAGTGTCGTCTTGACAACGTTGTATACCGTTTGGGTATTGCTCCAACACGTGCCGCTGCACGCCAGTTGGTAGGGCACAAGCACATTGTTGTTGATGGTAAGGTAGTTAACATTCCTTCTTTCGCTGTTAAGCCAGGTATGGTCGTTGGCGTTCGTGAGAAGTCTAAGTCTCTCGAGGTTATCGAGGCCGCTCTTGCTGGTTTCAATCATAGCAAGTATCCATGGATTGAGTGGGATGATAATACAAAGTGTGGTAAGTTCTTGCACAAGCCAGAGCGTGCCGACATCCCAGAGAACATTAAGGAGCAGTTAATCGTTGAGTTGTACTCTAAATAAATCATTACATTAATGGCGATATTAGCATTTCAAAAACCTGATAAAGTAGTAATGTTGGAGGCTGACAACAAGTTCGGAAAGTTTGAGTTCCGTCCTTTGGAGCCTGGCTTCGGTGTTACCATCGGTAACGCCTTGCGCCGCATTCTCCTTTCATCATTGGAGGGTTATGCTGTTAACACAATCCGCATTGCGGGTGTTGAGCATGAGTTCTCTTCAGTTCCTGGTGTAAAGGAAGATGTTACCAACATTATCTTGAATCTCAAGCAAGTTCGATTCAAGCAAGTAGTAGAAGAATTCGAGAATGAGAAAGTTAGTATCACCGTAGAGAATTCTACAGAATTCAAAGCTGGTGATATCGGTAAGTATCTGACTGGATTTGAAGTGTTAAACCCTGATTTGGTGATTTGTCATTTAGATGCCAAAGCTTCGATGCAGATAGATTTGACAATTAACAAGGGACGTGGTTATGTTCCTGCTGATGAGAATCGAGAATTCTGTACTGACGTAAACGTTCTCCCAATTGATTCCATCTACACCCCGATTCGTAATGTAAAGTACGCAGTAGAGCCATATCGTGTAGAGCAAAAGACCGATTATGACAAACTTGTACTTGAGGTTACTACTGATGGTTCCATTAGTCCAAAGGATGCTCTTAAAGAGGCTGCGAAGATTCTTATTTATCACTTTATGCTTTTCTCAGATGAGAAAATTACTCTTGAGAACCCTGATCAAGAGGGCAACGAAGAGTTTGATGAGGAAGTTCTTCATATGCGACAGTTGCTTAAGACTCGTCTCGTAGACATGAACTTGAGTGTTCGTGCTCTCAACTGCTTGAAGGCAGCTGATGTCGAGACTCTTGGCGACTTGGTACAGTACAACAAAACAGACCTTTTAAAGTTCCGTAATTTTGGTAAGAAATCGCTTTCAGAGCTTGATGATTTGCTCGAGAGTCTGAATCTGTCTTTTGGAACTGATATTTCAAAGTATAAATTAGACAAAGATGCTTAAGGCATCCTGTCCAAAAAGAGAAAATTAAAATGAGGCATAATAAAAAATTCAACCATTTAGGTCGTACTGCTTCTCATCGTAATGCGATGTTGGCCAATATGGCTACATCCCTTATCTTGAGCGAGCACAAAAGAATCACTACGACCCTTGCAAAGGCTAAGGCTCTTAAGAAGTATGTTGAGCCTTTGATCACTCGTTCAAAGAACGATACTACAACTTCACGTCGTGTTGTTTTCCGCTATCTCCAGAACAAGTATGCTGTTAAGGCTCTCTTCGGAGAGGTGGCAGAGAAAGTCGCTAACCGACCAGGTGGCTACACTCGCGTAATCAAGTTGGGTACTCGTCAGGGCGATGCTGCAGAAATTGCTTTCATCGAGCTCGTGGACTTTGATGACAACATGGCAAAGACTCCTAAGGCTGCCGCTAAGAAGACTCGTCGTAGCCGTAAGGCTAAGGCTGAGGAGGCTCCTAAAGCAGAGGAAGCTCCTAAAGCAGAGGTTGCTGCTGAGGCAAGTGCAGAGGAAGCTCCTAAGGCTGAATAAATTTCGAATCTCAAATATTAAGTGCTTTCATCTTTGTGATGAAAGCACTTTTTTGTTTTAGGGATTCCCCTATGCCATTTTAGGGAAATATGATTTGGTAGTTACTCGAAAAATATCTATCTTTGCAAAGTTTTCTAAAGATATTGAATATGAAAAAGATATTAGTTTTATTTTTGGGCTCTTCTTTGATGTTGAGTAGCTGTGATACATACACGGGTAGTGGTGCTTATGTTGGAGGATCGTTTGGCTCTATTTTGGGTTCTGCCATTGGTGGCTTGAGTGGTGGTCCTCATGGTTCTGATGTGGGAACCATCATTGGTATGGCTGGGGGCGCAGCGGTAGGTGCTATCATCGGCAGTCAGGCAGATCAACGCCAACAGCAAGAGATTGACCAATACCAAAGGGATAGAGCTAATCGCATTTCACGGCGATCTTCTTCCTCGGTCTCTTGCAACGAGGCTCACCAGTCGTTGCCTAATGAATCGCAACCTATTCCTAACAATGACACAGCAGTTTTCGATTCAACAAATAGTGGCGATGACCGCCTTTATGATTTCAATGGCAAGGACTATGTAGGTAATTATAGCGCTCAGCAACCAACAACGAGTATGCCAAGTGCTACCGTTGAAGAGTTGGGTGCTACCTTGTCTTATTCTCCATCATTAGAGATTGTTAATGCTCGGTTTGTTGATGACAACGAAGATGGCACTCTCAATAGAAATGAAACGTGTAAGATAATCTTTGAGATAATGAATCGTGGTACAGATGTTGTTTATGATGTAGTGCCCAGCGTGGTAGAGACTACAGGCAATAAGCATATCTTTATTTCGCCAAGTATACATATTGAAAAGATAGCCCCTGGACGTGGTGTCCGTTATACGGCAATGGTCAAGGCAGATAACCGATTGAAAGATGGAACAGTCCGCTTCCTGGTATCTGTGATACATGAAGGAAAGTCCATTTCGAAGGTAAATGAATTTAACATCCCAACTTGTAGATAGTGGGGGATGCCAGGGAGTTCTTTACTACGGGCTTTGTATAGAGTGAATCGAAATTTAGAGGGGCATTATACGTTAGTTTAATGTTCCTTTTCTTTTTTGTGAGTAGTGGTGTTTTTTCGCTCTTTACTATCTTTGTAGTCTTTTCGTTTGTTGGTCTCTTTAGCTTTTTGCCAATGAGGTTTCATGTTATAGTCAGACTCAGCCACCTCGAAGTCGATGGTGGGAAGTTTCTCATCCTCGGGGCGGAAAGGTATCTGGGGCTCGAGCAGCTCAACCTTGACTGAAGCCACGCCCTGGGCCAGCATGCCTATCTCCTTGGCAGCCGCCCACGACAGGTCGATGATTCTTCCACGTCTAAAAGGTCCCCTGTCGATTACCTTCACAACCACACTCTTGTTGTTGCCCAGATTGGTTACCTTTAAGTGAGTGCCGAAGGGATAGAAACGATGGGCGCACGTCAGGCTGTCGTGATGAAGCCTTTGACCGCTTGCAGTTCTTGCTCCTGTAGCCCTTTTAGAGTAGTAGGAAGCTTTTCCATGCTGTTTTTTCTGTGCCCAACATGCCGTAAGGCAGAGAAAAGCGAGCAAAGTTATCAGTAATCTTTTAAGAGTTATTCGATTCATTTTCGGGGAGTTTTGGATACATTATTTCTGCAAAAATAATAAAATATGTTGAAAGTTACAAGAAAATATTAGAAAAACAGTATCTTTGCATGAGTAAAGTCAAAGAAATGGAGAATAATGTACCCCAAGAGTGGAATAAATTTTATTTAAAAGATGTGTCGTTCGTCAACCTGATGATGCGCCGCATTTATAACGTGTTGATTGTAGCCAATCCTTATGATGCCTTTATGCTCGAGGATGATGGTCGTATAGAAGAAAAGATTTATAATGAGTATATGGAGCTTGGTCTTCGTTATCCGCCAACCTTTACTCAGGTTTCTACAACAGAAGAAGCTTCAGAAATACTACGTTCCACCGTTGTTGACTTAGTTATCTGTATGCCTGGTAATGCAGACAATGATGCTTTCGATGTGGCACGAGACATCAAGAGCAGGTTCCCCAACATTCATTGTGTGGTGCTTACTCCCTTTTCTCATGGCATCACCAAACGTATGCAGAACGAAGACTTGAGTATCTTCGATTATGTGTTTTGCTGGTTGGGAAACACCAACCTCATTCTCTCCGTCATCAAGTTGATAGAGGACAAGATGAATCTGGAGCACGACATCCAGGAAGCAGGTGTACAGATGATACTCCTTGTGGAAGACTCCATCCGTTTTTACAGTTCCATTTTGCCAAATCTATATAATTATATATTGGAACAGAGCAAAAACTTCTCCAAGGAGGCATTGAACCGTCATGCCGCCACTCTGCGTATGCGTGGCCGTCCCAAAGTAGTTTTGGCTCGTACCTACGAGGAAGCACAGATGCTCTATGACAAGTATTCCAACAACACCCTTGGCGTCATCAGCGATGCCCGTTTCCCGTTGAAGAGTGCCGCTAAGGTCTTTGGCGATAAGGTGGAAACAGAGGACAAGCCCAAGCATCGTACCGATACTTTCGGACGTGAGAAGTGTCCTGATGCAGGCTTGCGCCTCTTCCGTTATATTCGTCAGCATGACCCTTTTGTTCCTTTGATTCTTGAAAGCTCAGAAAGTGACAATCGTGCCAGGGCAGAGGCAGAAGGATTTCGTTTTGTAGACAAAAATTCCAAGAAGATGAGTGTGGATCTCCGACATTTGATGGAGGAGCACATGGGCTTTGGCGACTTTATCTTCCGCGATCCAAAGACCCATGAGGAGGTGATGCGCATACATAGTTTGAAGGAGTTGCAAGATAACATCTTTGATATTCCTAATGACTCGATGCTTTATCATATCAGTCGCAACCACATGAGCCGTTGGCTTTGCGCCCGTGCCATTTTCCCTGTGTCTGCATTTCTAAAGCATGTTACTTGGGAGAAGCTTCAGGATGTGGATGCCCATCGCCAAATCATTTTTGATGCGATAGTGCAGTATCGCCACATGAAAAATATAGGTGTTGTTGCGGTCTTCGACAGGATGAAATTTGATAAGTACGCCCATTTCGCCCGCATTGGCGACGGTTCGTTGGGTGGAAAGGGAAGAGGCTTGGCTTTCCTCGACAATGTCATCAAGCGTCATCCGGAGTTCAATCAATATGAGAATGCAACCGTGCAGATTCCTAAGACTGTAGTGCTTTGTACGGATATTTTTGATGAATTCATGGAGACCAATAATCTTTATCCGATAGCGTTGAGCGATGCTGGCGACGATGAGATATTGAAGCATTTTCTCAAGGCTCAGTTGCCGGATTCATTGATCGCAGACTTTTTCACTTTCTTTGAGGCAACGAAGAGTCCGATAGCCGTTCGTTCCAGTTCGCTTTTGGAGGATGCCCATTACCAGCCGTTTGCTGGTATTTATTCTACTTACATGATTCCTTATTTTGAGGACAAGTACCAAATGCTTCAGATGTTGGCTTGTGCCATCAAGGGCGTCTATGCCTCCGTGTTCTACCGCGACTCCAAGGCTTATATGACAGCCACCAGCAATGTCATCGACCAAGAAAAAATGGCGGTTATCTTGCAGCAAGTGGTAGGCAAGGACTATGGCACCCGATTCTATCCGAACTTGAGTGGCGTGCTCCGTTCGATCAACTATTATCCGATAGGGGATGAGACGGCAGAGGAGGGTATTGCCAGCTTGGCGTTAGGATTGGGTAAGTACATCGTGGATGGGGGACAAACTTTGCGTGTCTGTCCTTATCATCCTAATCAGGTGCTTCAAACTTCAGAATTGGAAAAAGCCTTGAGCGAAACACAGACCCAGTTTTATGCCCTCGACATGAAACATATAGTCGAGGACTTCAAGGTGGATGATGGCTTTAATATTCTCAAGGTAAGAGTGAAGGATGCGGTGGAAGACCAATCGCTCGACTATATCGCCTCTACTTTCGACCCTTACGACCAAGTTCTCAATGATGGTGTTTATGAGACGGGGCGCAAGGTGATTACCTTTAACAGTGTGCTTCAGCATGGCGTGGTTCCTTTGCCAGAGATATTGCAAATGTCGATGAAGTTTGGTTCTGAGGCGATGCGTCGCCCAGTGGAAATCGAGTTTGCTTGTAACATCAATGCCGACAAGACCTGCGAATTCTATCTCCTTCAGATTCGTCCTATCGTGGATGCCAAGGAAATGCTTGACGAGGATGTGAAGGCGATACCGGATGGTGACTGTCTCTTACGTTCGCACAACTCGCTTGGCCATGGCATCAGCGAGGACGTGGTGGATGTGGTCTATGTGAAATACGACGACAATTTCTCGGCGATGAACAACTATTATGTAGCCGATGACATCGAGCGCATCAACCGAAAGTTTTTGGCTGAAGGCAAAAGCTATGTGTTGATAGGGCCAGGTCGCTGGGGCTCCAGCGACCATTATCTCGGTGTGCCGGTCAAGTGGCCTCATATCAGCGCGGCACGTGTCATCGTAGAGGTGGCGTTGAAGAATTACAATATCGACCCAAGCCAGGGCACCCACTTCTTCCAAAACCTCACCTCTTTCGGCGTGGGCTATTTCACGATAGACACCAATGTGGAGAACGGGGGCTTCGTGAACAAGGAGTTTTTGGATGCGATGCCTGCCGTGGAAGAAACCAAATATGTGCGCCACGTTCGCTTTGACCATCCGATGAGGATACTCATGGATGGGAAGAAGCAGGAGGGTGCAGTGTTGCTGCCAAATAAATAGATTGCTAATCATATAAATAAGTACTTGAAAATGAATATCAAAGAAAGTTATCAACAGTGTGTGGATAAGTATGTCGCCGATGTAGCGGCTTTGAAGCGAAAGACCAATGGCTTCATTACGGGCGAGTTACTGTCGTTCGCCGCTATCATCACCTTTGTGGTGTGTTATTTCGCTATGGATGGGGATACGAAGCATTGGCTTCTGGGAGCTGTGCTGGCCCTGATAGCCTACTTCTGCATCCGTCATTTCGACGACAAAAACAAGGAACGGATTGTCCATCTTTCCGCCTTGCTGAAAGTCTTTCAAGATGAGCTAAAGGGGATGGAGGGGGATTTCACCCCTTTCGAGACAGGTGCGCAATATCAGAATCCACAGCATCCCTATAGTTTCGACCTCGATGTGTTTGGCAAGGATTCGCTTTTCAACTGGATTTGTCGTACAATAACTTCGGGCGGTTCCGATGTGTTGGCGGAGAATCTTTCTCGTGAGACTCCTCTTAGTCGAGAAGAACTGGCGAAAAAAACAGCTCTCCAGAAGGAACTTGCCGAACAGGGGGAAAACTGGCGGATGGAATTCTTGGCTCTTGGGGAAAAAAACAAAAATGAAGTTTTGGATAGTCCTGTTAGAAATGCCAGTTATTCTAAACTAAATAATCTGCATGTGGATATGGCTGCAGAGCCAACTCGACGAGTGATAGGCTATCAGAAGATAAACACTGAAGCCGTGGCGGATGCGATGCAAAAGGTTTCGGCGATGGCGGTGCCTGCATGGTTTGGTTCGGTAGCTGCGCTTGCGCTGGGGTGGCTGTTAATCATAGGTGTATGTGGCTCGGTGCTACTCTCCATCCTCGGTGTCGTATCGGTGAATGTGCCATTGTGGTGGGTGATGATACAGTATATGGTTGTCTTCTTTGTTTGCAAGCGAACACTCGATAAGATAGATAGCAATGGTGGAAAGTTGCGCTGCCAGTTGGTGGCTTATTCCCAGATTCTCCAGTTAATAGCTCGCCGCCATTTCCATAGCGAGTTAGGCAAAGAGATGCAGGCACAGTTGGCGGAGGCTCTTCCATCCTTCGCCCAGTTGGAGAAAATCCTCAAGGGATACGACCGTCGTGGCAACTTTCTCGGTCTCTTCTTCACCGATGCCTTCATGCTGAGCGACTTCTTCCTCGTGCGCAGCTTCTTGAAATGGAAGGATACCTATATGGTGAAGATGGAGGAGTGGATGGACATTGTGAGCGAACTGGATGCAGCCGTTTCGATGGCAGATTTCAGATACAATCATCCCGAGGCGGTGGAAGCGGAAATCGTCGATGGCTCTTCCGTGCTCTTCGAGGCAAAGAACCTCTATCATCCATTCCTTGGCGCGAATGCAGTGAAGAATGATTTCTACATCAAGGACGGCAACTATTACATTGTTACAGGAGCCAATATGGCGGGCAAGAGCACCTTCCTTCGTTCACTCGGGGTCAACTATATTCTTGCCATGTCGGGCATGCCTGTCTTTGCCGATTCTCTCAAGGTGTCACGTTTTCAACTCTTCTCCAGCATGCGCACCACCGACGACCTTACTCATGGCATTTCCTATTTCAATGCCGAGCTTTTGCGTCTTGAGCAACTCATGCGGTTTTGTAAGCGCAGTGACTTTCACACCCTCATCATTCTCGACGAGATACTGAAAGGAACCAATTCTTTGGACAAACTCAATGGCTCTCGGCTCTTCCTTGAGTCCATCTCCAGCATGCCCGTTGCGGGAGTTATAGCCACCCACGACCTGGAATTGTCCAAAATGGCAGAAAGCTGTCCCGAACGTTTCCACAACTATTGTTTTGAGATAGACCTCGGCACCGATGTCACCTATACCTATAAGATACAGCCGGGTGTGGCGCGCAATCAGAACGCCACCTTCTTGCTCAATAAGCTATTGCAGCGAAACTAAACCTTTCACGCACGCAGTTGCGTGATAAGAATACGACATGGATTCGTGCACAGGAAAGCTATGCCTATTATAAAAAAGAAGAGCAGAAATTCTTTCGAACTTCCGCTCTTTTTATGTGTCCTGACAACCACGACGGATTAGTCGAGGTTAGCCAACTTGTTGTCTGAACCAAGAACGTCTGTGATCTTGTGCTTGTAGAGGTCAACCATGTACTCACGAGCCTTACCGCAGTACTGACGTGGGTCGAAGTACTCTGGGTGCTCAGCCAATGTCTCACGAACACCTGCTGTGAAGGCAAGACGAGAGTCAGAGTCGATGTTGATCTTGCAAACTGCGCTCTTAGCAGCCTTGCGGAGCTGATCCTCAGGGATACCAACAGCGTTAGGCAACTTGCCACCGAACTTGTTGATGATGTCTACATACTCCTGTGGAACTGAAGAAGAACCGTGGAGAACGATAGGGAAACCAGGGAGCTGCTCCTCTACTGCTGCCAATACGTCGAATGCCAATGGAGGAGGAATCAAGCGACCAGTCTTAGGGTCACGTGTGCACTGCTCTGGCTTGAACTTGTAAGCACCATGAGAAGTACCAATTGAGATTGCCAATGAATCAACGCCTGTACGAGTTGCGAAATCCACAACCTCCTCAGGCTTTGTATAATGAGACTCCTCAGATGCCACGTCATCCTCAACACCAGCGAGGACACCCAGCTCACCCTCTACAGTTACATCGTACTGATGAGCATAGTCTACAACCTTTCTGGTCAAGGCAATATTCTCCTCATATGGAAGAGAAGAACCATCGATCATTACAGAAGAGAAGCCGAAGTCAACACAGCTCTTACAGGTCTCGAAGCTATCTCCGTGATCGAGGTGAAGCACAATCTCAGGATGCTTGCAGCCCAACTCCTTAGCGTACTCTACTGCACCCTCTGCCAAATAACGAAGCAAAGTAGGGTTTGCATACTTACGAGCGCCTCTAGAAACCTGGAGAATAACAGGTGACTTCAATTCTGAAGAAGCCTGGATGATAGCCTGAAGCTGCTCCAAGTTGTTGAAATTGAAAGCAGGAACGGCCCAACCGCCCTTGATAGCTCTTGCGAACATTTCCTTAGTGTTCACAAGACCGATTTTCTTGTAATCTACTACTGCCATAATTATATAAATTTTATAGTTTTATGAAACATTCAATTCTTAACTTTGAAATAGACCTCCCCGAAAAGGATTGTCGCTAATCTCTGTTCGAGTGCAAAATTAGCTTTTTCAATTGAAACAGCAAAATGTAAAGCTAACTTTTCATCCCTCAAACAAGTTAAAAAAGTTTATATTTTTCACTATTACGCTACACCTTTCTTTTTTTGTAAGATACAGATGGCAATTTATGCGTCCACTTCTTTTTGTGCTTCCACCTTCTTGATATAATACTCGCGCACAGCATAAGCAAGCACGACGATGAAGCCAACCAAGGGCACGGCAAAAGGCATCACTATATGTGTGCGGTCGGCTATGACTCCCATCAAAAGGAAGCCACAACCACCTATAGGAGTCATCATAAGAAGCGAGGAGGCGCTCTTGGTAAGATTGCCTAAACCTACAAGGGCTATCGAGAAGATGGTGGGGAACATGATGGCCTCGAAAAGATAGTTGCACAACAACGCCACCAAAGAAACTTTGCCTAAGCAACACAAGACCAACACATTGCACACTACGCAACCTACAGCACAAGCAAGCAACAGCGTAGTAGCTGCCACATGACGCATCACCCAACTGCCTAAGAAACGCCCTGCCATGAAGCAAGCCAAGGCTCCTGTCAACACCAACGAAGCGGTACGGTCGGACATCCAATGCATGCCGGTTACGAAATTGATAAAATAACTGTTGATGGAAATCTCCGCCACCTCATAACTCAGCAAGGCAAAAAGACCGAAGACAAACATCTTGTGATGGGTGAAGAGCTTGCGTATGTTGGAACCGTGTTCCTTGTCCTCGGAGGTCTGCTCATGTCTGATTTCTGGAAGGTTGACCCGAGAGAAGACAACGGCTATGACAAGCACCAATGCGCCCAAAATGGAATAAGGAACCACCACATTGCCACCCTGCTCTGTATTATTGAAGAGGAACTGACCGATACACAATGTGGCAAAGATGCCTCCCAGGCCATTGAACGACTGCGAGAGGTTCAAGCGACTCGTGGCAGTTTCCTTGGCACCCAATTCGGTGACATATGGGTTGGCTGCCGTCTCCAGGAACACCAATCCACAGCCAATGACAAAAAGGCATCCGAGAAAGGCATAGAAACTTCCCACAGCCGCGCCAGGTATGAAGAGCAACGAGCCCATGCCGAAGAGCAGAAGCCCGAACACCACGCCACGGCGATAGCCATAGCGATTGATGAAGATGCCAGCAGGTATCGCCATCAAGAAATAGCCTAAATAGGTGGTAACCTGAATCAAGGCGGAATGGGTGATACTGATATGCAAAGCATTCTGGAAATGCTTGTTGAGTACATCCAGAATGGCACGTGCGAAGCCCCACAAGAAGAAGAGCGATGTAATCAATACAAATGGTAGGAAATACTTTCTGTCTGTAATTTTCTTTTGTTCTGTTGACATTATTATTTATTTTCCTTCTAAAATTACGCTAAAATATGCCGAATAGCTTAAAATGAGCAATTTATGAGTTTTTCACCTCAATAGAGGTAATGATTTGGCAATGGTGCTAATTTCTTCAATGCGCATAGCATTGCTTGCCTAACAACTCTTTTTTTCATGTGCAAAGGTAATATCAGTATCCGAGAAAAGCAAAAATATAGAGTTAAAAAATTATATTTAAGCATTTAAATGATAATAATTCATTATCTTTGCATTCAAAAAGAACATACAATGGATGTAAATCGTTTAAAGATAGTTTTGGTTGAACAGAAACAGACCAGTAAATGGTTGGCAGAGCAGTTAGGAGTAAATCCTTCAACTGTTTCTAAGTGGTGCACAAACACTTCACAACCTCCGTTGGAAACATTAATTCAAATAGCACAGTTTTTGAATGTTGATGTTAAAGAACTGATTTGCATACCTCAAAAGACAAATAGAAAATGACAAAAATAAATAATGGTTTTTCTTTGTTCGATTTTTGTAAAAAGAGAGCAGACAAACTACAGATATACGGAGAAGAAACACTTGATGAAGAAGGGAATATTATTCCTTTTATTGACCAAGCTGCTTTGATAACACATTACTTGCAACTAAGAAATAAAAATGTAAATATGCCTTATGAGCAACAAGCAAAGGGTATATTGGATTTGTGGTACGAATTTGTAAAGGGGGAACAGCAAAAGAAGCCAAAGAACTTTAATTTTGTAGGGGAATCTTCTGCTGCTATTCAAGGGTACTTGTTTCCAGATTTGTTTCAAGCTCCATTCCAAGCTCCAGCAAATCCAAAGTTCACATTTATTGATTTGTTTGCAGGAATAGGTGGCTTTAGAATGGCTTTCCAGAATCTGGGTGGAGAATGTGTATTTTCATCAGAGTGGGACGAACAAGCAAAAAAGACATATTATGCAAACTATGGCGAAGTGCCTTTTGGCGATATAACGAAAGAAAGCACAAAGAATAAAATTCCTAAAGGTTTTGATATTCTTTGTGCAGGTTTCCCATGTCAAGCTTTCTCTCTTGCAGGAAAACGTTTAGGTTTTGAAGAAACCAGAGGAACGTTATTTTTTGATGTCGCAGAAATACTTCGTAGGTATCAACCTAAAGCTTTCTTCCTTGAAAATGTAAAGGGACTTGTCATTCATGACAAAGGCAAAACATTCAAAACAATATTAAATACTTTGGATGAAGTTGGCTATGTAGTGCCAAATCCAGAGATTGTAAATGCAATGTACTTTGGAGTTCCACAACATCGTGAAAGAATTTACATTGTAGGTTTCAGAAAAGACCTTGGTATAAAGAAGGAAGATTTCTCTTACCCAATACAGAAAGAGGTTACGAAAAAATGGATTGATGTTAGAGAGGAAAATCCTGTTCCTGCTAAGTACTATCTTTCCACAACATACATATAGATACTCTGATACGGCATAAAGCTCGCCATGAAGCTAAAGGACATGGTTTCGGCTATGATATAATTCCTGATGATGGCATTGCACATGCAATTGTCGTAGGAGGAATGGGAAGAGAGTGCAATCTTGTTATTGACTTCCGCCAAAAAGATTTAACACCAACAACAAGAATCAAAGGAGAAGTAAATAAGCAAGGGTGGCGCAAGATGACCCCAAGAGAATGGGCTCGCCTACAAGGCTATCCAGATAATTTTAGAATAGTAGTTGCTGATGCTTCGGCATACAAGCAATTTGGTAATAGTGTAGCTGTGCCCGCTATCCAGGCTACAGCAAGTCAATTACTTAAAACATTGAAAGAACATGGCTATATCGGGAAATAAAGGTGAATGGAGTGAAATATACACTTTGTTCAAGTTATTAGGAGAAGGAAAGGTTCATGCTGGTGATGCCGACATGAACAAGTTGGATTTGTACTATCCTATTCTCAATATTATTCGTGAAGAAAGCAAGAAATATGAGTACAAGCCCGACACAGACCAACATATAGTAGTTATAGATGAGGACGGTTGTGAATTCGCAAGAATATCCATGAACAAATTTTTGGAAGAATCCTCTAAATTACTTGAAGAGATAAAAACGGCAAATGACCGTGCTTTTACACTCCCTGCGACAGAATCTTTTATGACAGAGATAGGTTGTTCAAAGCTAAAAGCACCTTCAAAGGACAAAGCAGACGTTCATATTATTATCCACGATTTGCGTACAAATATGACTCCACTCTTGGGATTTAGCATCAAATCCCAATTGGGTAGTGCCTCTATACTTTTGAATGCAGGAACAACAACCAATATCACGTATAAGATTGTCGGAACCAAACTCAGTGACGTTGATATTGAGGAGATCAATGCCATCAAGGGGCATCTTCCAAGAATGGAAGCTATTTTTAATAAAGGTTGCGGCTTGGAGTATAACGACATCGAGCATCCTATCTTCAAGAATAATCTTCTGTTTTTGGATAGTTGTATGCCTCAATTTATAGCAGATTGCTTATTGATAGATAGTTTGCCCAATTCCAAATCTTCCATCAATGAATGTGTAGCAGAAGTAGCCAAGCATAACCCTTTTAAATTTAATGGCAAAAATGTGGAGGCGTTTTATGCCCACAAGATGAAAGTACTTCTCCTTGATGCTGCACTCGGCATGACACCTGCCAAGGAATGGACAGGCAGATATGATGCCAATGGAGGCTATCTTGTCGTACGCAAGGATGGCGAGATTGTTTGCTATCATTTCTACAATCGTAATGATGTGGAAGATTATCTTTATAACAACACTCGTTTTGAACGAGCAAGCAGAAGTCGCTATGGCTTTGGTTATGTTTATAAAGGAAGTGATGGCTGTGCTTATGTGAAACTAAACTTACAAATTAGATTCAAAAAATAGCCTTATGGTCATAAAGACCTAAATTCCGCAACACTATAATTTAATATTTTTTATAAGTACCTGGACAACAAA
>ERZ808240.1683-NODE-1683-length-26625-cov-3.796801_pt1 | contig 26625 bp, 20 predicted proteins | sample MGYA00521084_ERZ808240 | MGnify/ENA primary metagenome ERZ808240 (study PRJEB31516, sample SAMN03275571) | gut metagenome | biome: mammalia-associated habitat; material: feces | host: Papio cynocephalus | place: Kenya | collected 2012-08-06 ... | reverse complement strand
TTTATTTTATGTAAAAAAGTCTCAACAAAAAACACCTTTCGTCTATGCAGGCATAGAGAAAAGGTATTTTTATATATGTAGTTCTAAATTGTTATTTCTGAGTAAACGTGTTTTTAATTGCCTGAAAACTTTCTTCACTGATGATATGCTCAATTTTGCAGGCATCTTCCTCGGCTGTTTTTTCGGCAACACCAAGAGAAATTAAGTAGTGCGTCAAAACATCATGACGTTCATAGACCATTTCGGCAATCTTTTTTCCAGAATCCGTCAAATAGATGTAACCGGCATCGGTTACGGTAATATGTCCCTTTTCGCGCAGGTTTTTCATGGCGACACTGACGCTGGATTTTTTGAAATCCAATTCGGTAGCAATGTCAACGGCACGGACAACCGGCAGTGTTTTACTTAATATAAGGATAGTTTCCAAATAATCCTCAGCGGATTCGTTATATTTTTTCTTCATATATATAAGTAACTCCTCTCCAAAAAAATATATACTGGGGGACAACCCCATTCGCATTGTATTATATAGTATAACATTCTTTTACAAATGAATCAATTCGTTTTATCGCGAAAAAAAATCATAAAGTTCTTGACAGCTAATGTGCGTTAGTGTATACTAACTTGCGTAAGTGATAGAATTCATTATCAACCGTCATGTCATTTATGACGCGATACAGAAAGGATGATGGAATGATGCCTTTAACGATGGCGAAAGTGGGCGAGCCAAACACGATTAAACGAATTGGCGGTCGTGAAGAGACAAAGAAATTCCTAGAGAACTTAGGCTTTGTGACCGGCGGAGTTGTAACAGTGGTATCGGAAATCAGCGGCAATATGATTTTGAATGTCAAAGATTCCCGCGTTGCACTTGGAAAAGATATGGCAAATAAGATAATGATTTAAGGAGGAAAGACAATGACATTGAGAGAGGTGACACCTGGCAGCACAGTAAAAGTTACAAAGTTGACAGGCGAAGGTCCGGTAAAAAGGCGTATTATGGACATGGGTATTACCAAAGGAGTTGATATTTTTGTAAGGAAAGTAGCACCACTTGGAGACCCGGTTGAGGTTACCGTACGTGGCTATGAATTATCCTTGCGTAAAGCTGACGCAGAAATGATTGAAGTTCAGTAATTTTTTTGTGTCGCAGTTAGTAAAAACTAACAAGGGAAAGTCAAAACAAATATAAGATAGAAATATCAAACTTAGAAAAGGAGAAAAAGAAATGGCTATTACGATTGCGCTTGCGGGTAACCCGAATAGCGGTAAGACAACATTGTTTAACGCTTTGACCGGTGCCAATCAGTTTGTTGGTAACTGGCCTGGTGTAACAGTAGAGAAAAAAGAAGGAAAGCTGAAGAAGAGTTTGGCAGGTGGTAATTCAGACGTTGTTATCACTGACTTGCCTGGTATTTATTCTCTTTCCCCATATACATTGGAAGAGGTAGTTGCCAGAAATTACTTAATCAATGAGAGACCGGATGCAATTTTAAATATTGTAGATGGTTCGAACATTGAGCGTAACCTGTACTTGACAACACAGCTTCTGGAACTTGGTATTCCGGTTGTTATGGCTGTTAACATGATGGATATCGTAAAGAAAAACGGCGATGTCATCAACATTAAAGAGCTGAGCAAAGCTCTTGGCTGTGAAGTGGTTGAGATTTCCGCTCTGAAAGGAACCGGTATTGAGGATGCTGCGAAAAAAGCTTTGGCTGCAGCAAAGAAAGGTTATGAAGCACCGGTTCATGAATTTGCTGAAGGAGTAGAGATGGCAATTCATTCTGTTGAGTCAATGTTAGACGGACAGATTAAAGATGAGTTGAAACGTTTCTATGCAATCAAACTTTTGGAGAGCGATGATAAAATTGTTGAGCAGATGGCTTCCGTGCCGGATGTCAGCAGTGAGATTTCTTCTCTGGAAGAGGCATTTGATGACGATGTAGAAAGTATTATCACAAATGAGAGATACAGCTACATAACATCTGTCATTGATGACTGCCTGAAAAAAGCAAAATCCGGAAAACTTACAATTTCCGATAAGATTGATAAGATTGTTACAAACCGAATTTTGGCGCTGCCAATCTTTGCGGTTGTTATGTTTATCGTATACTATGTTTCTGTTACAACAGTTGGTACAATTGCTACTGACTGGGCTAATGATGGTGTGTTCGGTGATGGCTGGCACTTGTTCGGTATCGGAACTTCCGCTTACGAAGAAGATGCTGACAGCTATACACAGGCAACCAACGCATTGGATGCTTATGGTGTTTTGGTAACAGATGATGAAGATGCCGTTGATGTTGATGCAACAAAGAAAAAGATGGCAGAGTTAGATGCAAAAGGTTCTTCGGAAACTTCTGTAAAATATGAAGTAGAAGACGAAGAGACTTTGGCAACAAATGAAATTGATGTATATTATGATGCAGTACCGGATGGTGCAGATGAGGAAACCGTAAATGGAATGTCCTTTAAAGATGCAGAAAAATATGTCAATGAAAACGGCTTGGAAGAGCCGGATCCTGCAGATTATGGTGTTTGGGTTCCTGGTATCCCGGCATTGCTTGATAAGGCACTTTTGGATGACGAAGGAAATCCGGTTTGTGCAGAACCTTTGTATGGATTGATTATGGATGGTATTGTAGCCGGTGTCGGAGCCGTACTCGGATTCGTTCCTCAGATGCTTGTATTGTTTATCTTCTTAGCATTTTTGGAAGCATGTGGTTACATGGCACGTATCGCATTTATCATGGACCGTATTTTCCGTCGTTTCGGTTTGTCCGGTAAATCCTTCATCCCAATGTTGATTGGTTCCGGATGTGGTGTTCCTGGTATCATGGCTTCCCGTACAATCGAGAGTGACCGTGACCGTAAGATGACAATTATGACGACAACATTTATCCCTTGTGGAGCAAAACTTCCATTTATCGCAATGGTTGCCGGAGCTATTTTCGGTGGTGCTTCATGGGTTGCTCCTTCCGCATACTTCCTTGGTATTGGAGCTGTTATCGTATCTGGTATCATTTTGAAGAAAACGAAATTGTTTGCTGGTGACCCGGCACCGTTCGTTATGGAGCTTCCTGCTTACCATCTGCCAACCGTTGGTACGGTACTTCGCAGCATGTGGGAGCGTGGCTGGAGCTTTATTAAGAAGGCAGGTACTATCATCCTTCTTTCCACAATCTTTGTATGGTTTACAACATACTTCGGTGTAGTAGACGGAACATTCCGTATGCTTTCTGAGGATGAAATTGATGCTAGTATCTTGGCAGTAATTGGTAAAGCAATCGCTTGGTTGTTCGCTCCTCTTGGATGGGGAAACTGGCAGGCAACTGTTGCTTCGATTACAGGTCTTGTGGCAAAAGAGAATATCGTTGGTACACTTGGTATTCTGTACACTGCCGGCGATGGTACTGTATATCAGAACATGGCAGCAAACTTTACCGCAGTCAGTGGTTATGCATTCTTAGCATTTAACCTTTTGTGTGCTCCATGTTTCGCAGCAATGGGTGCGATTAAACGTGAGATGAATAACCGTAAATGGTTCTTCGTAGCCGTTGGTTATCAGTGTGGATTTGCTTACTTGATTGGTTTGATTGTAAACAACATTGGTTTACTTGCACAGGGCGTATTCAGTATCTGGACAGTAGTTGCTATTTTAGTAATTATTGGAATGATTTACCTTCTGGTTCGTCCTTATAAAGAAAGCCAGACATTAAAGGTTGGCAAATCGAGTGTTGCTGCCTCCGAGTAATCATCTCAAAAATTTGTAAAAAACATTTTGAACATAAATAAGCCATTTGGATATGACCTGCATTTTTTGGAATGCAGGTCTAGCCTTTTGAATCGAAAGGAGTGTGTCAATATGTGGGGAACAATTATTGTAGCAGGTATTCTTGTGGTGATTGTAGCCGCTATTATATTCGGTATGAGAAAAGACCGTAAAAATGGAAAAGGAAGCTGTGGCGGTGACTGCAGCAAATGTAAGGGTTGTCATTAAATCATTCTGTATGTATAATGGAAGGACATGGATGATTGAATGAAATGAGGTAGATAAGATGAAGAACCCTTTGATAAAAATTTGTGGCATTACTTCCGAAGAAGAAATTGGATATGTAGCAAAAGCCGGTATTAATTATGCCGGCTTTGTGCTGTTTTTCCCGAAAAGTAAACGCAATCTCTCATTAGAGCAGGCGGAAAATTTGCTTGCAAAACTTCCGGCAGACATTGCTTCGGTGGCGGTTGCGGTAAGTCCGACAAAAGAGCAGGTGGAAGCGGTTGTAGAAGCCGGTTTTTCGGCAATTCAGATTCATGGCAAGGTAGAAGACCAGGTCATCACTTCCTGCCGGATTCCGGTCCTTAAAGCGTTTAATGTAAGCGACATGGATGCTTTTTTGCACTATGAACAAATGGATGAGGTCGTTGGATTTGTTATGGATGCTGCAGTCCCGGGAAGCGGAAAAACATTTGACTGGGATTTGCTGAAAAAGCTTCCTTCGACAGAAAAACAAGTATTACTTGCCGGTGGGCTTAATCCTGATAATGTGGGGGAGGCGCTGGCTGCCTGCGCGGGAAAGATTGATGGTGTAGACACCAGTTCCGGTGTAGAGCGTGCAGATGGTAACGGAAAGAGTAAAGAACGAATAGAGGCTTTTGTGAAGGTTGTGAGGGGAAATTCAGAAAAGTAAAGTAAGATAAGTAACTTATAAAAAAGAAGAAATGATAATTGGAGAGAAACCTTATTCGCGAAGCGAATCTTTTGTTTCGAGCCAATTATCATTTCTTCTTTTTTATATAGATTACTTATGTTTACTTATCTTGATACTCAAGTGCTGCACCAACAAATCCTTTAAATAACGGATGTGGATGGTTTGGACGGGATTTAAACTCCGGATGAGCCTGTGTGGCAACGAACCAAGGATGTTCCGGAATCTCCAACATTTCAACGATTCGTCCATCCGGTGAAAGTCCGGAAAGCTTCATGCCGTTTTTCTCTAAGTCATCACGATAGTAGTTATTTACCTCATAGCGGTGACGGTGTCTTTCATGGATTGTTTCTTCACCGTACAGCGCATAAGCTTTACTGTCTTTGGCGAGTACACACGGGTAGGAACCAAGACGTAAGGTGCCGCCGATATCCTCAACGCCATTCTGGTCAGGCATCAGGTGGATTACCGGATGTGTAGTAGATGGGTCTAATTCTGCACTGTGAGCGTCATTCCAGCCGATAACATTACGTGCAAATTCAACGATGGATAACTGCATACCAAGGCAGAGGCCAAGGAATGGAATGTTATTTTCGCGGGCATACTGGATGGCGTAAATTTTACCGTCAATACCGCGGTCACCAAAACCACCCGGTACTAAAACACCACTTACGTCTCCTAAAATATCAGCGACATTTTCAGGAGTGACATCTTCAGAATTTACCCATTTGATGTTGACCTGTGCATTGTGGGCGAAACCGCCGTGTTTTAAGGATTCAACAACACTGATATAAGCATCATGCAAAGCAGTATATTTGCCGACGAGGGCAACGGTTACTTCTTTGTTTAAGTTCTTGATGGAATTCACCATATCTTCCCAGCCTTTGATATCCGGTTCCGGACAATCCAAGTGAAGACATTTGCAGACAGTCTGTGCAAGGTTTTCTTTCTCCATGGCAAGAGGTACTTCATAAAGTGTTTCTACATCTAAGTTCTGGATAACCTGACTGTTTGGTACATTACAGAACAAAGAAATTTTGTCACGGATTGCTTTATCGAGAGGAATCTCGGTACGGCATACAACGACATCCGGCTGGATTCCCATACCTTGAAGTTCTTTTACACTTGCCTGTGTTGGCTTGGATTTCAATTCCTGCGATGCCTTCAAATAAGGAACTAATGTAACGTGAATCAAAATCGCATTTTCATGTCCGACATCTAACTGGAACTGACGAATTGCCTCTAAAAATGGCTGGCTTTCGATATCACCAACCGTACCGCCGACTTCGATGATGGCAATCTGTGTTTCTTTAACGCCATCGTTGCGGTAAAAACGGCTTTTCAATTCATTTGTAATATGAGGGATTACCTGTACGGTTCCACCGCCGTAATCACCACGGCGCTCTTTTGAAAGAACCGACCAGTAAACTTTACCGGTTGTGACATTACTCTGTTTGGTGAGACTTTCGTCAATAAAACGCTCATAATGTCCCAAATCCAAATCGGTTTCTGCACCGTCATCGGTGACGAATACTTCGCCGTGCTGAATTGGATTCATCGTACCCGGGTCAATATTGATATACGGGTCAAACTTCTGCATGGTTACTTTGTAGCCACGCATTTTCAACAATCGACCTAAAGAAGCGGCAGTAATTCCTTTTCCTAAACCGGAAACAACACCGCCAGTTACAAAAACGTACTTTACAGCCATTTTAATCTCCATTCCGGAGCCAACAGCTCCTTAATCTTTTTACAAATTTTATCATTTAATGAAAATAAACAAACTTATTTCTAGTATACCCTTTTTACCAGTTTGTTTCAAGTGTCAAATTCACCAATCTTTCACATACTAACCATTGATTTATCATTTAAAATCTTTTATACTTATTAAAGTAACGATTTAGGATACGAAAGGACAAGATAGAATGGATTTTAATAATAATGAAAGAAATAATCAGGATCCGAACAAGCGCAAGAAAAACAAGACCAATCTCTTGATTTGTTTGATGGCGGCGCTGTTTGCAATCGGCTTGATTTTTTTCCTGAATTCCGAGATACAAAGAAATACGGAAAAGGAAATCACGTATACAAAATTTATAGAAATGCTGAAAAAGGACCAGGTTAAAAAGGTTACGTTTCAGTCGAATATGATTGTCATTGAGCCAAAGACAAAAGAAAAAGTGGCGATGCTTACGGTGACTTATTATACCGGGTATGTTAATGACGAAAAATTAGTGCAGGATTTGCTGAATAAATATGGAGTCGAGTTTACGGCGGAGATTCAGAGCAGTTCGGGAATTATGGACTTTTTACTTTCGTATATTCTTCCGATTGCGGGACTTTGGATTCTCCTTTGGTTCTTTATGCGCTCGGCAACCAAGGGCGGCGGCATTATGGGCGGCGTCGGCAAGTCAAATGCGAAGATGTATGTAGAGAAAAAGACCGGCGTGACATTTAAGGATGTTGCCGGTGAAGAAGAGGCAAAAGAGTCGCTGACGGAGTTAGTGGACTTTTTGAAAAATCCGGATAAATACAAAAAAATTGGTGCGAGACTTCCGAAAGGTGCGCTGCTTGTCGGTCCTCCGGGAACCGGTAAGACACTGCTTGCGAAGGCACTTGCCGGAGAAGCAGGCGTTCCGTTCTTTTCCCTGTCTGGTTCTGATTTTGTGGAAATGTTTGTTGGTGTCGGTGCGTCACGTGTAAGAGATTTGTTTAAGCAGGCGACATCGATGGCACCTTGTATTATTTTTATTGATGAGATTGATGCGATTGGTAAAAGCCGTGACAGCCAGTATGGCGGGGGCAATGATGAGCGTGAGCAGACACTGAATCAGCTGTTGTCGGAGATGGATGGTTTTGATTCCTCGAAAGGAATTATCATTCTTGGTGCGACAAACCGACCGGAAGTGCTTGATAAGGCATTACTTCGTCCGGGACGTTTTGACCGACGGATTATTGTGGAAAAACCGGATTTGAAAGGCCGTGTGGATGTGTTAAAGGTTCATTCGCATGATGTGCTTATGGACGATACGGTAGATTTGGAAGAAATTGCGTTGGCAACTTCCGGTGCCGTTGGTGCGGACCTTGCCAATATGGTTAATGAAGCTGCTATTATGGCGGTAAAAGATGGCAGACAGGTTGTAAGCCAGAAGGATTTGTTTGAGGCTGTTGAAGTGGTACTTGCCGGAAAAGAGAAAAAAGACCGTATTCTTGGTGAAGAAGAAAAGAAGATTGTTGCTTACCACGAGATTGGACATGCGCTTGTGGCAACCAATTTGAAACATGCAGAGCCGGTACAGAAAATTACGATTGTACCGCGTACAATGGGAGCACTTGGTTATGTGATGCAGGTGCCGGAAGAAGAAAAATATCTGATGAAGAAGGAAGAACTGATATCAGAGATTGTTACACTCATGGGCGGCCGTGCGGCAGAGCAGGTTAAGTTTGATGATATTACGACCGGAGCGTCGAATGATATCGAGAAGGCGACGTCGATTGCGCGCTCGATGGTAACGCAGTATGGTATGAGCAGCAAGTTTGGCATGATGGGCTTAGAGACGATTCAGAGCCGTTATCTGGATGGCAGACCGGTGCTTAATTGCGGTGAGGTGACGGAGAGCCAGATTGATGAAGAAGTGATGGCAATTTTGAACGACTGCTACCAAAAGGCAGTGGAATGTATCGAGACAAACCAGACGGTTATGGATAAACTGGCAGAGCATTTGATTGAAAAAGAAACGATTACCGGAAAAGAGTTCGTTGCCATTTACGAAGAAATTACCGGTGAAAAGTTAAAGAGAAGCGGCGAGGAAAAACAGGAAGAAGAAACAAAAGAACTCCCGCAGAATGAGGAAGAGTAATGGCTTACGAATTGTTAGTGCTGGATGTTGATGGAACATTAGTCAATACGAAAAAAGAGATTACAGAGCGCACAAAAGAGGCTTTGTGGGAATGTCAGGAACAGGGTATCAAAGTTGCAATTGCTTCCGGGCGGTGCACAGAGGGCATCCGCCATCAGGCAAAAGCGATTGGACTTGACCGGTTCGGCGGCTATGTTATTTCGTTTAACGGTGGACGCATTACGAATTTTGCAACCGGCGAAGTAATATATGATATTACACTGCCGGATGGGATGATTCATGAACTGTATGATTATTCAAAAAAAGAGCATACCGGAATATTAACGTATGATGCCGGGAAAATCGTGGCGCACAGTGACACGGATCCGTATATCACAATTGATGCAAAAGGCTGTGATATTCCTATTTGGGTACCTGAAGATTTTCACCGGGATGTGAAGTTTGCAGGTAATAAATGCATTTTGACCGGAGAACCTGCACATTTGGAAAAACTGGAGAAAAAGGCGGCAAAAGATTTTGAGGGGCGTCTTTCAGTTTACCGCTCCGAGGGATTTTATTTGGAAATGATGCCTCTTGGCGTGGATAAGGCATACGGTGTAGCGAAACTGTTGGAACGTCTTGGTTACCGCCGCAGCCAGATGGTTTGCTGTGGGGATGGATTTAATGATTTGCCGATGATTGAATATGCCGGATTTGGCGTGGCAATGGCGAATGCACCGGAGCAATTGAAGGAAAAAGCGGATTATGTTGCACCATCCTGTGATGAAGATGGACTGGTGGATGTGATTACGCGTTTTATAAAGGACTGGTAAATGTGTTTAATCTGGAAGAGGAATTGAAAAAACTGCCCGATAAGCCGGGCGTGTATCTCATGCATGATAAGACGGATGAGATTATTTATGTGGGAAAAGCAATTAGTCTAAAAAACAGAGTGCGCCAGTATTTTCAAAAGAGTCGTCATGTGACGCCTAAAATACAGCGGATGATTGACCGCATTGCGTGGTTTGAGTATATTGTGACGGACAGCGAACTGGAAGCATTGGTGTTAGAGTGCAATCTGATTAAGGAACATTCTCCACGGTATAATACAATGTTAAAGGATGGCAAGAGCTATCCTTTCTTAAAAGCGACGGTTTCAGAAGCCTATCCAAGGCTTCTTTTTGCGCGTCAGATGAAACGGGACGGTTGTAAATATTTTGGACCGTTTACGAGTGGAAAAGCGATTCGTGATACGATTGAACTGGTGAATCAGTTGTTTCATCTGCGAAACTGCCACCGCGTGCTGCCACGTGATATAGGAAAAGAAAGGCCTTGTCTGTATCATCAGATTGGACAGTGTCCGGCTCCGTGTCAGGGACATGTGAAAAAGGAAGAGTATCAGGCGAATTTTGAGCGTGCCCTAAAGTTTTTGCAGGGCGATACCAAATCGGTATTGAAGGAACTTGAGGAGAAAATGCAGCGGGCAGCGGCAGAGATGAATTTTGAGGAGGCAGCCACATACCGTGATTTGATACAGAGTGTCCGTCAGGTGACAGAACGGCAGAAGATTACATCAGAGGATTTTGAAGACCGTGACATCGTGGCAATGGCGCGCGGAAAAGAAGATGCGGTGGTGCAAGTATTTTTTATCCGCGGCGGAAAAATGTTAGGGAGAGAGCATTACTATCTAACAGGAACAAATGAGGAGACAGAAGGAGCTGTTTTGTCTGCTTTTATTAAGCAGATGTATGCAGGAACGCCGTATATTCCGAAAGAAATCTGGTTAGAGCAGGAAGTGGAAGATGCGGATGCTATCCTTGAGTGGCTTTCGGCAAAACGCGGTCATAAGGTGTACTTCCGCTATCCACAGCGCGGTCAGAAAGAGCGCATGATTGAGCTGGCGAAGAAAAATGCTAAGATGGTGCTTCAAAAAGACGCCGAGAAGCTGCAGAGAGAGCGGGCGAGAACCAAGGGGGCGATGGAAGAAATCGAGGGACTTCTTGGTATTTCCGGACTCAGCCGTGTGGAATCGTATGATATCTCAAATATCAATGGTTTTGAGACGGTTGGTTCAATGGTTGTGTTTGAAGAGGGAAAGGCGAAAAAGAATGATTACCGTAAGTTTCGTATCCGTTCCGTGAGCGGGCCGGATGACTATGGTGCTATGCGGGAAATGCTGACGAGACGTTTTGAGCACAGCAAACGGGAAGGTTTGTCGGAGATGGATTCTTTCCGTAATCTGCCGGATATTATTTTTATGGATGGTGGAAAAGGACAGGTAAATATTGCAGAAGAAGTATTATTAAAATTAGATATAACAATACCGGTTTGCGGCATGGTAAAGGATGACCACCATAGGACGCGTGGGCTGTATTTTAATAATGAAGAAATTCCGATTGATACACACAGTGAGGGATTCCGTCTGATTACGAGAGTGCAGGATGAAACGCATCGTTTTGCGATTGAGTATCATAAGCAGATTCGAAGCAAGACGCAGGTTCATTCGATTCTTGATGATATTCCGATGATTGGCGCGACAAGGCGTAAAGCGCTGATGCGGACCTATCAGTCGTTAGCTGAGATTCAGAAAGCGGATGTGGAAGAACTGATGGAGATTCCGGAAATGAATCGCCAGGCAGCAGAATCCGTTGTTCAGTTTTTTGTGGCGAAAGAGAGAGAAGGTGAAAGAGATGGCAAATCCGAATGAAAAAAAAGCGGCAGATGATTTTCTGCCGATGAGTAAAAAAGCAATGAAACGGCGGGGGTGGAGCCAGTGCGATTTTGTATTTGTCATTGGGGATGCTTATGTGGACCACTCTTCTTTCGGACCAGCGATTATCAGCAGACATTTGGAGGCAAATGGTTATAAAGTTGGAATTATTTCGCAGCCGGATTGGAAGGACGATGCAAGTATCACAAAATTGGGCGAGCCACGCCTTGCCTTTTTAGTGTGTGCGGGGAATATGGATTCTATGGTAAATCACTATACGGTGGCGAAAAAAAGGCGTAAAACAGATGCGTATACGCCGGGCGGCGTGATGGGAAAACGTCCTGATTATGCGACGGTTGTGTACTCAAATCTGATTCGCAGAACGTATAAACATACGCCGATTATTCTTGGCGGAATCGAGGCGAGCTTGCGGCGGCTGGCACATTATGATTACTGGTCGGATAAGGTGAAACGCTCGATTTTACTGGATTCCGGTGCGGATATGATTTCATATGGCATGGGAGAACACAGTATGCTTGAGATTGCAGAGGCGTTAGACGCCGGCATTTCAATTCATGATATCACGTATGTTGCGGGAACTGTGTACCGTACAAAAGAAGGGGAATTGAGTGCGTATGAGCCGATTTCTCTTCCTGCGTTTGAAGAAGTTAGTACGGATAAGAAAAAATACGCACAAAGTTTTTATGTGCAATATGAAAATACCGATGCTTTTACAGCGAAACCGTTAGTTGAAGCATATCCGAATAAAGTGCTGGTTGTGCAGAATCCACCGGCAAAGCCGCTTACTACGCAGGAAATGGATGATATCTATGCCTATCCTTATGTGGGAACGTATCATCCATTCTATGAGGCAGCAGGCGGTGTTCCGGCAATTTCGGAGATTCAGTTTAGCCTGACAAGCTGCCGTGGATGTTTTGGCGGCTGTAATTTCTGCGCCCTCACATTTCATCAGGGAAGAATTGTTCAGGTCAGAAGCCATGAGTCGATTTTGGAAGAAGCAAAAGAAATGACTGTTAAAACCGGATTTAAGGGGTATATACACGATGTGGGAGGACCGACAGCAAATTTTAGAAGACCTTCGTGTGACAAGCAGCTTGAAAAAGGTGTCTGCCAGAAGAAGCAATGTTTGTTCCCTAAACCGTGTCCGAATCTGAAAGTTGACCATAAGGATTATGTTTCACTGCTTCGGAAATTGAAGCGTCTGCCGGGAGTTAAGAAAGTATTTGTACGTTCTGGAATCCGGTTTGACTATGTGATGCAGGAAACGGATGATACATTTCTTAGTGAACTTTGCAGAGACCATATCAGCGGGCAGCTTAGAGTGGCACCGGAGCATGTTTCTGGTAATGTTCTGCGGGCAATGGGAAAGCCGCCGCACGCGGTCTATGAAAAGTTCTGTAAACGCTATGAAAAGGTAAATAAAAGGACGGGAAAGAAGCAGTATGTAGTTCCTTATTTTATGTCTTCTCATCCGGGTTCTACGTTAAAGGATGCAATCGAACTGGCAGAATATATTAGAGACCTTGGCTACATGCCGGAGCAGGTGCAGGATTTTTATCCGACGCCATCGACCATTTCGACCTGCATGTATTATACGGGACTTGATCCTCGTACGATGGAGCCGATTTATGTGCCGAAATCTTCCCATGAAAAGGCAATGCAGCGAGCATTGATTCAGTACCGGGAACCTAGAAATTATGATTTAGTAAAAGAAGCCCTGCTCAAAGCAGGGCGGAATGATTTGATTGGATTTGATAAAAAATGTCTGATTCCTCCGAGAAAGCGTAAGCGCCATTAGTTATGGATTTTACATGTGGAGCCTACAAGATAGCGGGGGATGATTAACGATGAGTCTGCGGTTTGCGTGGACTCATTTTTTTGCAAATAAACAGCTGTATATATCTGTGAGGACGGACAGCCGTCTCCGGCCAGATGTCCGGAGGTCTTACAGATTTTGCAGCGTACATGGCAGTCGCATTTCTCTTTTGGTACGGACTCTTTATCAAAATATTCTTTTTTCATGCAGGAGCCGCCGACAGCCTTGTCACAAATACCGTTGATTGCAAGTTTTCCGCATTTCGTACAAATAACAGCGGTTGTAATTGTGTCTGGTTTCTTGAAGGAAACCTTAGTGTAATTTTGATTTAATTTTTCCATTGTATCACGCCACAAATCTTTCTGATAGGTGAGAGACGTTTGCTTTTGTCCGGAATCATAACCGCCCCAGATGCCGGCTGTGAGATACGGTGTGTAGCCGACAAACCATAAGTCACGGTTGCCGGTGGAAGTGCCGGTTTTTCCTGCCTGCGGCATATTAATTTTCTTGAATTTTAAGCGGCTGCCTGTTCCTTTTGAAATGACGTCTTCCATTGCGCTGGTAAGGAGCCATGCAGTCGATTCTTTCATGACCTGTTTTGTATCGGTGTTGGTTGTGTTGTCAAGTAGCACATTTCCATCATGGTCAACGATTTTCGTATAAAAGAAGGCAGGATGATAAAGTCCCTGATTGGCAATGGTAGCAAAGCCGTTCGTTAATTCTAAGTTGGTAACGCCTTTAGTCAATCCGCCAAGGGCAAGTGGGAGAGAAATATCCGTATAGGTTTTTCCATCCTGACTGGTATAGTTGTCAACCAAAGTAGTAAAACCTAAATTTAACAAATAGTCATATCCGGTTTTTGGGCTTACATCCTTCAATGTTTTGACGGCAACTACGTTCATGGACTGCGCCATTGCTTCACGCAGGGAAGTGAGTCCGCGGTAGGAGTTTCCGTACCAGTTTTTCACTTTCCGTTTTGTGCCGGGATAGTAATAAAGGGCGTCATCCTGCACGGTTGCCAGTGTCATGCCGGCGGTGTCAAGTGCCGGCAGATATGTGGATAGAATCTTAAAGGTTGAGCCGGGCTGGCGCACCGAATCCGTTGCGCGGTTCAGTGTGCGGCTTGCGTTTTTATCGCCGCGGCCGCCGACAAGTGCTTTTACGGCACCGGTATGCTGGTCGATTACAACGAAAGAGGACTGCGGCTCAATTACGAGGTCAATCGTCTCGGACTGCACGGTATCATCCTTCGTCAGCATAGCAGCTCGGAACTGCTTGATTTGTTCCTTTGCCGTAGATTTCTTTTTGTATAATCCGGATATAACTTTCTTCTTTCTGTTTTTGAACCATTTCTTCATATCGGAAAAAGTATAGGTAATCTGCGTTCCATCCTTGTGCGTAACAATCAATTGATAAGTTAATTCATACCGGGAGTCTGCAGGATAATATTTTTTGCTGTTCATCATCGAATCGACGGTTTTCTGCATCGACTTGTCCTGCGTACTGTAAATTGTCAAACCACGGCTGTACAGTGCATTATAAGCCTGCGTTTCCGTGTAGCCGCATTTGGCTTTCAAGTCCTGAATTACCTGCTCAATCAAAGCATCGGTAAAATATGAGGTAATGGAAGAACTTGAAACCGTTTGTTTATTCACTTTTTGGATGCGGTCATAAACCGGGTCGCGCAGAGTGTCGGTATATTCTTTACTGGAAATATATCCTTGATTTTTCATATAGGTTAAAACGGTTGTGCGTTTCTGACTGTTTTTCGCCGGGTGGGAAATCGGATTGTACGCGGATGGGTTCTGCGTAATTCCGGCAAGGACAGCACACTCAGAAAGGGTGAGGTCAGAAACATTTTTGTTAAAATACCGTTTGGATGCTGCCTGGACACCAAGCGTATTTTGTCCGAGGTTAATGGTATTTAAATAATACTCAAGAATCTGGTTTTTACTGTATTTTTTTTCGGTCTGCAGAGCAAGAAACTGCTCCTGTAATTTTCGTTTTACTTTTTCAAAGAGGGTATTTTCCTCGCCGCCCTCAAATACCTGATTTTTCAATAACTGCTGTGTAATCGTGCTGGCACCCTGTGTAAAATCGCCTTTATTTTTTATGCCGATGGTCAGTGCGCGCAAAACGCCCTGCGTATCTACGCCGTTATGTTTGCGGAAACGTTCGTCCTCAATGGCGATAAATGCATTTTGAAGATTTTCGGGAATTTTATCTAATGTAACATATTCACGGTTGGCATCTTTCCCGACTAAGGACTGAATCGGATTTCCCTCACTGTCCACAATCGTTGTTGTATAGCCTTTTGGAACAATCTGGATGGAGTCCACATCCGGTGTCGAAGATAAAATGCTTGTATACATCCCAATCAGGAAACTTCCGGCAAAAAGGCTGATAAAAATAAGCCCGATGAGAGTAAGACGGATTCCCATAAGCTGTAATTTGTGCAGACGGTGAGTGGCTGCGGATTCACGCTGGTGTTTTCGGTTCTGGATTCCCTTATGACTAACATTCATGAGCTGTCCTCTCGTTCCTGAATGTTTCCTTTTCTTTTTAGTATAACAAAAACTCTTGAAAAGGGAAAGGGCAATTACTATAATAGTAAAGAGTAGGAACGAAGTAAGAGAAAGGAACGAAATGGATGGAAACAGCATCTAAGATACTGTACGAAGGTGGACAAGGGGAAATTGTAGAAAAGAAATCCCGTTTTATTGCGAACATTTTTCCGGTTGCAACGGAAGAAGAAGCACTTGAAAAAATTACCGCGATGCGGAAAAAATATTATGATGCCAGACATAACTGCTTTGCCTATATTTTAGGTGAAAATAAAGATATGGTGCGCTGCAGCGATGACGGTGAACCATCAGGAACGGCCGGCCGACCGATGCTAGACGTTTTGGATGGACAGGGAATTTATAATGTTGTGGCAGTTGTCACAAGATATTTTGGCGGAACTCTTCTTGGCACAGGGGGGCTTGTAAGAGCGTATTCCGGTGCGATGAAAGAGGGATTAAATCATTGTGTTCTTCTGGAAAAGGAGACCGGTTACCCGCTGACCGTTACAGTGGATTACAACGAGGTTGGGAAAATCCAATATTTGGCAAGAACCAATGAAATTCACGAGTTATCGTGTGAATATGGAAATGAAGTTGTGTTTCAGTTTTTGGTGCCGGAGGAGAAAATAGATTCTTTTGAAACGGCATTGACGGAGAAAACAGCCGCGAAAGCTAAACTTGAACGGGGCGAAAAACTGTGTTATGGTTTCCATGGAGACGAGGTTATACAGATGGATAAACGGCAGGAAGGAAAGGAATCATGAATTTATTAGATTATATGAGCGAGCAGAAAAAAGAGACCGAATCGCCGCTTGCTTCAAGACTCCGTCCGACCACCTTGGATGAGGTTGTGGGACAGAAACATATTATCGGAAAAGATAAATTATTGTACCGGGCAATTCAGGCAGATAAATTAAGTTCGCTGATTTTTTATGGACCGCCGGGAACCGGAAAAACGACATTAGCGAAAGTGATTGCAAATACGACAAGTGCTGCATTTCTCCAGATTAATGCGACATCAGCCGGTAAAAAAGATATGGAAGAAGTTGTTGAAAAAGCAAAAGAAAACTGGGGCGCTTATGGGCGTAAGACGATTTTGTTTATTGACGAGATTCACCGCTTTAATAAAAGCCAGCAGGACTATTTGCTTCCGTTTGTTGAAGACGGCACCATTGTTTTGATTGGTGCAACGACGGAAAATCCTTATTTTGAGGTAAATGGCGCGCTTTTGTCCCGCTCGATTATTTTTGAATTAAAGGCATTGGAAAAGGACGAAATCAAGAAACTTTTGCTGCGTGCCGTGACAGACAAAGAAAAGGGGCTTGGCAGTTTTGATGCGGTCATTGAGGAAGACGCTTTGGAATTTCTTGCGGACATTAGCGGCGGTGATGCCAGAAGTGCTTTAAATGCAATTGAACTTGGTGTTTTGACAACCGAGAGAGGTGCGGACGGCAAAATTCATATTACGATGGAAGTTGCAGAGGAATGTATTCAAAAACGTGTACTGCGCTATGATAAAACGGGGGATAATCATTATGATACCATTTCTGCATTTATTAAAAGTATGCGGGGCTCCGACCCGGATGCCGTGGTTTATTATCTGGCGAGGATGCTGTATGCCGGTGAGGATATCAAATTTATTGCCAGACGAATCATGATTTGTGCGGCGGAGGATGTTTCCAATGCTGACCCGCAGGCACTTGTCGTGGCGACGGCGGCGGCACAGGCAGTCGAGCGTCTTGGTATGCCGGAGGCAAGAATTGTGCTTTCGCAGGCTGCACTTTATGTAGCATGTGCACCGAAGAGCAATTCGGCAATTGTTGCAATTGACGATGCGATGAATTATGTGAAAACGCATCCGAATTACCGGATTCCGGCACACTTGATGGATGCCCATTATAAAAGTGCGGCAAAACTCGGACATGGTATCGGATACCAGTATTCCCATGATTACGAAAACCATTATGTAAGACAGCAGTATCTGCCGGATGAGGCGGAGAAAGAGCGTTTTTTCCATTTGTCAGAGAATGGATATGAAAAGGAAATCAAGCAGCATATGAAGAAAATTGGAGCAGATAAGGAGGATTGGTAAGATGGCAGAAGAGAAAAAAGATAAATTTGAGAGTTCGTATCCGAAGGGCGTGCGTATTGCAGCAATTATTGGTGTAATCTTTTTAGTTGCGTTGTATATCGTAACTTTGATTGCAGGAATCACCACATCAAAGGCGGCACCGGAATTGTTTAAAATGTGCATTGTATCTACAATTTTGATTCCACTTTTGTTTTGGTGTTATATCATGTTTGCCAAAGGAGCGATTCGGAAAAATCGAGAAGAGTTCAAAAAATTGCAGGAAGAAGAAAAACAATAGTAAAAAAAGCTGTAAACCGGTGAGATTCACTGTTTTACAGCTTTTTTTAATCATTTTTTAGTATCCGACTTTTTTACCTTTCTTTGTCAGATAACCACTGATTCGCTTTGCTTTATAATCTTTTTTCTTGCGGGAATCCGGTACACCGGGATCGGTAGGGTCGTAGTTGATACCGGCTTTTGTTTTGATGGTCTTTGCTTTGCCAAGAGGACCCGGTTTCTTTGTGCTTCCCTTTACAATTTTAACGGTATTGCCGGTTGAAGTATAATCATAAATCCACTTCGCATCGGCTACTGCCATACGGATACATCCGGCAGAAGCAGGTCTGCCAGGTTTGGTGTAGGGGACGGCAGGCGGTGCGTAATGAGACTGTGTGCCAACGGCAATCGAGTGGAAGTAAACATTTCCGACAATGTGGGTTGCCCAGCGTGCGTATACGGTACTGCCATCCGGCTCATGCATCGGTTTCATCGTATATTTTACGGACTGGCCGTTTGTGCATACCGAATAAGTACCAATCGGTGTATATGAGGATTTTTCATGTAGACCGCCCGTACCGGCAACGGTCCAGATATCACTACCGACACATACAGTACATGTTTTTACCGGAATGTCGTATTTGTTTGTCTCATCGTTGTACATGTAAATCGTAACGACGCATGCGGCACGGTTTACTTCGATGTAAAACTTGTTCTGATGAGAAGAACTGCTTTTTTTCAGTTTCAAAATCTTAGTAAGGTCGGTCTGTTTTTCATTGTTAATATAATAGAATTTGTATTTTTTTCCCTTATATTTTTCATAATACCAGCCGTTTTTACCAAGGTCTGATTTTTTTAGTTTGAACTTTGTCTTTTTCAGTAATAGTCTGCTTTTCCAAGCGGATGTCGCAAATGCGCGTACCTCGTAAGTTCCTTTGGCTTCATTTTTTACTGTTACTGTGTAGGTCTTTTTATTGGAAGAAGCTTTTGCTTTGTATGTGCCAAGCTTTTTCTTTTTACCGTTTTTAATCCGGTAAATATCAAATTCAACCTTTTTGATATTGCCGGGAACATAAGCTCCGGATAATTTATAGGTGCAGCTTGCATTCTTTTTCTTTGTAACGGTAAGAGTTCCCTTTTTCATACGCTGGTCAGCTTTTGTTGTCTGTGCAAGCGTATAAGTTTTATTGTTGGAGTCGATGACAACCGCTTTAATTGTAAATAAATCCAAATTGTATTTTAAGGTTTTCATCGTAACTTCTTTATAATAAGAAGTTGTTTTTTTCTTGCCGGAAAGTGTAGCAACCTGTCTGCCATCACTGTTAAATACCTGGAATGTTACACCATTTACGCCGAATACGTTAGTCAATCCGCTAAGTTCAATGGCAAATGACTTTTTCTTTTCCAATGCCTTTGTTTTCTTTGTGACAAATGAAGTGCAGGAAGGAACAACATTATATTCTGTGGAAGCTAAGGTATACTGTGTTTTCCAATTGCTGTTTGTGACAACAGCCTTTGCTCCCCATTTGCCATAATAATTTCCGGATTTGGAAACATCAACAGACCAGTTCTGGTTCGCATTTAATGCCATTGCTTTGCCTACGGTTACTGCAGTGGATTCTGCACGGTTTTTGTTCCAAATCTGGATGGAAATCTGGTTTCCGGTACCAGGAACTAAAACACCGCCTGCCGCTTCTTTTGATACGAAGGCAGCAGTACGAACAGCGGCACCGGTATTTCCTGTGATGGAAAGACCTGCTTTTGCTGTATGGATTGTAAAATCAGCAGTGCCGGCGGTCAATGTTTTTGTACCAATTGTTACGGTTACTGTATAATTGGCAAAAGCATATTTTAAATCCGCCAGAGTAATACTTCCTGTGAAAGTGCCTTCTTTGCAGTTTGTCTCGTCGAGAGTGACATTTTTTGTAAAAGCAACTTTCTTTGTGGAAGAATTGGTTGCCTTAATCGTAAGTGCGGTATCGGATGTCAAATCCAAACCGGTTACGGTGTAGTTTGCAGTGCCGGCGGCACGATTTGTCGTTAAAACCGCTTTGTGTGTAGATGGTGCTTCTGTGGCAGTGGCCGCAGCCTTTGCCGGTGTGCTGACAAAGGAAAATGTCAGGAACAAAGAAGCAAATACGAACACAAGCAAACTTCTTATGTAAGTACGTTTCATGATAAAACCTCCATTCTGTTCAATTCACTGTTTGACGGCATGGATTTAAACATGACGCCAAGTTCTTTCATAATCGCACATTTCATAATGTTTGTCAAGAAATCATGCTTTATTATAGACAGGATATGTGTCAGTTCTTTTACATTTTTGAGTGGAATTTTAAACTCCATTTAAGTTTCTCCTGCTATTGTATAGTCAAAACATAACAAATACAAAATTGAAATGGAGGTTTTATTATGACTCGATGGAAAAAGATTGTACCGGCAGCAGCGGTGGCTGTCGCTTTACTTACAGGAACCGCAGTAGCAGCAGAAAATTTTGATATAGGGGAAACGACGCATTCGCAGGCAGCGACAGAAGGGGCAACAGCTGCTTCCGGCTCAGCAGCAGGAGTAAACGCACCACAGGGAACGCCGCCTTCCGGACAAAAACCGGATGGAACACCACCGGCGGGCGGCCCGGGAGGTGCACCGGGAGGCCAGTCAAGTTCGGGTGTATCCAGTTATGATTCTGTAAAATCTATGACAAGTGATACAACGTTATCGAACATAACGGTTTCCTCTACCGGTAAAGATGAAAATGCCATTCATGTTTCAAGTGGAGCCAAAGCAAATTTAAATAATGTAACAGTAACAAGAAATTCATCCAACAGCACCGGCGGAGATAATTCCAGTTTTTATGGTGTAGGTGCTGCCGTTTTGACTACGGAGGGAACTACAACAATAAATGGCGGCAAAATTACTACTGATGCAGTCGGCGGTGCAGGTATTTTTTCTTATGGGAAAGGAGTGACTTACGCTTCCAATACAACCATTACTACCAAGCAGGACACTTCCGGAGGTATTCATGTAGCAGGCGGCGGAACTTTATACGCATGGGACTTAAATGCAACTACTAACGGACAGTCGGCAGCAGCTATCCGAAGTGACCGTGGTGGCGGTAAGATGGTTGTAAACGGCGGAACGTATACGTCTAACGGAGTCGGTTCTCCTGCCATCTACAGCACAGCGGATATTGCGGTAAATAATGCGACATTGACAGCCAATGCATCCGAGGCTATCTGTATTGAGGGATTAAATTCCATTCATCTGTACGACACAGCACTGACCGGAAACATGGGGGATGACAGCCAGAATGACTGCACATGGAATGTCATTTTATATCAGAGTATGTCCGGGGATTCGGAAGTGGGTAACAGCACTTTTGAAATGAATGGCGGCAGTCTTACTGCGAAAAATGGCGGCATGTTCTATACAACGAATACGGAGTCTACCATTACGCTTTCCAATGTAAAAATAACACCGTCAGCGGACAATGACTTTTTCCTTCGCTGCACGGGCAATAAGAATCAGCGTGGCTGGGGAACAACAGGAAGCAATGGAGCTGACTGCCTGTTTACCGGAATCAGCCAGACTATGACAGGAGATGTGGTGTGGGATTCGGTCAGCAAACTGGATTTTTATATGACGAATGGAAGCACACTGACAGGTGCCGTAAAGGATGATGAAAGCTGTGCCGGTAATGGAGGAAGCGGTTATTGCAATTTGTATATCAGCAAGGATTCCAAATGGGTTGTAACCGGGGACAGCACATTGACAAAACTGGCAAGTGCTGGCACTATAGTAGATAAGAGTGGCAAGACCGTAACGGTAAAAGGTACCGATGGAACCGTCTATGTACAGGGAACCAGCGATGTGACTGTAACCGTAGGAAGTTACAGCACAACGGTAGATTTAAGTGGTGCAAGTAAGGCAACTTCTTTTTCAAGTTATGAAGTAAGCAAGCCGGCTGCTTCTACTTCGACAAGTACGACCGGTACAAGCAAGACGACAACAACCACTAAAGTTACGGTGAAAAAATCTGCTATCAAAAAGGCAGTCCGCAGCAAAAATAACAAAAAGATTAAATTTACCTTGAAGAAGGTCAGTGGGGCAACAGGATACCAGATTAAATATTCCACGAAAAAGAAGTTTACGAAGAAAACGACCAAGACGGTGAAGGTAAAAAAGACGACAAAAACGGTTACTAAATTAAAAAAGAAAAAAATATATTATGCCAAGGTTCGTGCTTATAAAACGGTAAAAGGAAAAACTTACTACAGCAAATGGAGTGCGGTAAAGAAAATTAAGGTAAGAAAGTAAAGAACTAAGGTACAGGAGGGAGAAACCATGAGACTTTTACTGGCAGAAGATGAACGAGAACTGTCTGCGGCTCTGCAGGCGGTGCTGAAACGAAATCATTATGAAGTAGATGCCGTTTATGACGGTGGCGAGGCTTATGACTATTTACAGGCCGACAATTATGATGGTGTCATATTGGATGTGATGATGCCGGTAATGGATGGTTTTACCCTGTTAAAGAAAATTCGTGACGAGAGAAATAATGTGCCGGTGCTGATGCTGACAGCCAGAGCAGAGGTGGATGACCGGGTTCAGGGCTTGGACTTGGGGGCGGATGATTATCTGACGAAACCATTTGCCATGAAGGAATTGTTAGCCAGAATCCGGTCCATTACCAGGCGGGTGACAGAGGCGGAAAGTTCGTCTCTGCACCTTGGTAATGTAGTTTTGGATTTGTCAGCGTTTACTCTGGAAGTGGAAGGAAACAAGGAGCGTCTGCCCAATAAGGAATTTCAGATGTTACAGATGTTTCTAGCCAACCCTTCTCAAATTATTTCCACGGAGCGTTTTATGGAAAAAATCTGGGGATTTGACAGTGAGGCAGATATTCAGGTGGTATGGGTTTATATTTCCTATCTGCGCAAAAGACTCAAAGCCATGGGTGCCAATGTGGTAATTCGGGCGAAACGAAATCAGGGATATTTTGTGGAGGTGGATGCAGAGTGAAAAAACTAAGGAAAAAGTTTATTTTGGTTGCTATGGACTCTATGTTTGTGGTGCTGCTTCTTATGATTGGCGGCATGAATATATTGAATTACCGCAATTTGATTGAAAATGGCGACCGCCTGACAAAGATGATTAGTGATAATGGAGGTGCTTTCCCAAAGAATCAAAAGGTTCAGGGCGAGCCACCGGCTCTGCCTTCAGAGAAAAAGCCTGACAAAGAGCAGCCGGATGACAAGGTGCCACCGGACCAAAATGGTCCAAAGACGAAAGAGGAACCTTATCAGACCAGATATTTTACGGTGACAGTATCTTCTAAGGAGACAAAAGTAAATGTGGAACAGGTTTCAGCGGTGCAGGAGGACACGGCAAAAGCCTATATGGAAAGCGTGAAAAATACTGGCAGAGACAACGGCTTTACAGATATTTACCGGTATCGTGTGGTAAAACAAAAGAATGCCGTTTTGTATGTATTTGTAGATTGTGAGCAAAGTCTTTCTACTTATAAAAATACGCTGCTTATCAGTGCCGGGATGTCTGGGGCCGGCTTTTGCATTGTTTTTTTACTAGTATGTATTTTTTCGCGGATTATTTTCAAGCCGGTGAAAGAAAGCTATCAGAAGCAAAAGCAGTTTATTACGGATGCCAGCCATGAACTGAAGACCCCATTGACGATTATTGAGGCGAATACCGAGGTGCTCGAGATGGAGCAGGGGGAAAATGAATGGCTTAAAAGTACGCATAACCAGATTGAGCGCATGAGCCATCTGGTACAGCAAATGGTAAGTCTGACCCGGATGGATGAGGAAAAGGGAAAGGGAGAAAAATGCGAATTTTCCTTATCGGATGCCTTGTTAGATCAGGTGGAACTTTATGAGACGCAGGCACGCAGCCATGGGATACATATCCGGTCAGATGTGGCACCGGAAATTATGTACCGCGGACAGGAAGAAGAGGTGCGGCGGCTTTTTGGTATTTTATTTGATAATGCCATGAAGTACAGTACGCCGGATACGGATTTTGTCATTACACTCAGGCGGAAAAACCGTCGATGCCGTATGACTTTTACCAATGAGACAGAGCAGGTCGCAAAGGGAAACCAGAATATTTTATTTGAGCGGTTTTACCGGTCGGATGCTTCCCGCAATTCGGCGACAGGAGGCTCCGGAATCGGTCTGGCTATTGCCCGCGCAATCTGTGAAAACCACGGCGGAAACATTCAGGCGGAGAGTAAAGATGGACACAGTCTGACGATAACGGTAGTGCTTTGATTTCAGACGTTTTATAAGTTCATTTTTTATAAAAAAGTGTTCTTGACAAAAGCGTTTTGGTATATTAAGATACCCACATAGGCAAAGAAGAGAAGAAGTACGAATAAGAAAGAGCCAACAGAGAATAGCCGGCTGGTGAGAGGCATGGGAAATCGCTTATTTGGAATACATCTTGGAGCTTCGGCATTGAAACTAGGTAGGTGCCGACGGAAGAGGGGAAACCCGGCACACGTTATCGTGCAGGAGTATTCGTGCCATCCGGCAGGTGTACTTGATGAGGCAGTCGATGCGAGTCGATTGTGAAAAAAGGTGGTAACACGGGATATGATATCTCTCGTCCTTTGAATAGGGTGAGAGATTTTTTTATTATAAAAAGCGGCAGCTTTAGAATGGAGGAAAAAATGCAGGTATATGAAGAATTAGTTGCCAGAGGCTTAATTGCCCAGGTGACAAACGAAGAAGAAATTCGTGAAATGGTAAATAATGGAAAGGCTACGTTTTACATTGGTTTTGACCCGACCGCTGACAGTCTGCATGTTGGACATTTTATGGCACTCTGCCTGATGAAACGTCTGCAGATGGCAGGTAATAAACCGATTGCGTTAGTAGGCGGCGGTACAGCAATGATTGGTGACCCATCCGGAAGAACGGATTTGCGTCAGATGATGACACCGGAGACGATTCAGCACAACGTGGACTGCTTCAAAAAACAGATGAGTCGTTTTATTGACTTTTCCGAGGGAAAAGCAATTCTTGTCAATAATGCAGACTGGCTCATGGATTTGAATTACATTGAGGTGCTTCGTGATGTAGGAGCGCATTTTAGTGTAAACCGTATGCTTTCGGCTGAGTGCTACAAGCAGAGAATGGAGAAAGGTCTCAGCTTTTTGGAATTTAACTACATGATTATGCAGAGTTACGATTTCTACAAACTGTTTCAGGATTACGGCTGTAACATGCAGTTTGGCGGCGATGACCAGTGGAGCAACATGCTCGGCGGTACGGAATTGATTCGCCGTAAATTGGGAAAAGATGCGCATGCTATGACGATTACGCTGCTGTTAAACTCAGAGGGTAAAAAGATGGGTAAAACAGCAAAGGGAGCTGTCTGGCTTGACCCGGAGAAAACATCACCATTTGAGTTCTACCAGTACTGGAGAAATGTGGATGACAGCGATGTGCTGAAATGCATCCGAATGCTTACATTCCTTCCACTGGAGGAAATTGATGCGATGTCCGACTGGGAGGGGGCACAGTTAAATAAAGCAAAAGAAATTCTTGCCTTTGAACTTACCAAACTGGTTCATGGAGAAGAAGAGGCCATGAAAGCGCAAGAGAGCGCAAAGGCATTGTTTAGCAGTGGAAATGCAGCAGAAATGCCTACTGTAGAATTAACCGATGCAGATTTGGAAAATGGCACAATCGGTATTCTTAATCTGTTGAATAAATCCGGCATGGTGCCATCCAATTCGGAAGCACGCCGTGCCGTACAGCAGGGCGGTGTAGCCATTGACGGTGAAAAAATTACCGATATTCACGCACAGATTGACGGCGAGAAATTAGCCGGCGACGGTGTGGTACTGAAAAAAGGTAAGAAGAACTTTAGACGGATGGTCTTAAAATAAAAAGAAAAAATTTAGTGGCACCATGCACACTTTCGCTTGAGGAATGCGCGGGGGTATCGGCATGCACACGACGCATGCCGGATACCCGCGTATTCCTATGCATGGCAGCCACTAAAGTTTTTCTTCCTGTTTTTTAGAGGGGGTCTAGTGTATACGTGTAATGATGCTTTGTGCGGTAATAACTCTTGTTGTTTACATATTACGAAAAAAGCAGTGCCCTCGGTCTGGTAAACTAAGGCACTACTTTTTATTGTTTTAGTTTCCGGCGGCTAGGTGTGTTCTAGTCATCGGTTCTCTTGTTAAGTACATTATAATGGATTTTTTTATGATTTTCAACTATTATATTCGTTGAATCAAAGAAAAAGGACAAAAATTTTACTTGCATAAATATAATTTTCGTAGTAAAATATACTTTGTTGTTCGGCGTGTGGCTCAGTTTGGTAGAGCGCTTCGTTCGGGACGAAGAGGCCGTGGGTTCGAATCCCGTCACGCCGATATAAGGTTCTTTCTTAGTAGAGAAAGGACCTTTTTTTATATCAAAAAGCTAAACGGCTGTAAAGAAGATAAAGTAAAGCGAATTTTTAAATAATTGGCTTGTGGCAAATGTTTTGTGTCGATTTATTTGTATTCCGGTAATTTCGTAGAAAAACTTTGTGACGAGTGGGTTTTGAGTGCGTCGGTATGTGGCACTGGTAGTTTCAGTG
>ERZ808240.1680-NODE-1680-length-26662-cov-20.059871_pt1 | contig 26662 bp, 14 predicted proteins | sample MGYA00521084_ERZ808240 | MGnify/ENA primary metagenome ERZ808240 (study PRJEB31516, sample SAMN03275571) | gut metagenome | biome: mammalia-associated habitat; material: feces | host: Papio cynocephalus | place: Kenya | collected 2012-08-06 ... | reverse complement strand
GGCAACAGTTCGCGCCCCGATAACGGCTATCGTCCCGGCGGCAACAGTTCGCGTCCGAACAACGGCTACCGACCCGGCGGCAACACGCCCCAGCAGAGCCATCGCCCCGGTGGAAACTATACACGACCCACACCCCCGCCGCCTCCACGTCACGACCGCTATAGCTACCACAATACGCCTCCATATCGTCCCTATATGCCGTACAACCGTCCTTGGCGTCGGCCTACACCTCCGCCATCTTGGCGTCCATACTACGGATGCCCAACTTTCAACAGCATTCTCGGCATCACGCTGGGCACGGCACTGAACTTGTCGCTTGACTACCTATTCAACAGCGGATACAGCATCCTGGGATACGGCAACAATCAAGTGTACCTCTCCAATGTACCCATATACAACTACACTTGGCCGTCTGCAACGCTATATTACGGCAGCGGCGGCGGACTGCAAGGCAGCGAATTTGTATATTCCTCGCCCGGATATGACATCAGCCGCTACAACGCACTGTACTCACAGCTTGTACGCCGGTATGGGTCTCCGGTGAGTGTCCAGGACACCTATGGCGGAGTGACTGCTACCTGGTGGGGATACAACAACGGCTACATTACATTGTCCTTTTTCAACGATACGGCTAATAACGGCACCTCACGCTATTATACCACCCTGAGTATCGGTAACTGAAGATAGCGCAATACAATAAGGCCAACGCCCGCAACGGCATCTTCTTCCGTTGCGGGCGTTGTGTGTAGTGTGTGTATGTTCGGTGTAATGGGACGCTTGCCGTGCCGAAAGTGCGGGCGGCTAACGTCTGTAGCGAGCAAGGACGCCATCCTCGAAGATGAGGAATATGCCATCGGGGTAGGTCCATCGTTCGACCATTCCGGCAGTCGAAGGCACCTTGATGTACTCGGTGGGCGCGCCCAACGACAGACGACATTCGTCCGGGGTCATACCGAGACGAATTTTGCCGTCGCATATCAGCTGCCATACATCGTCCTCGATACGCGGGTATCGCGAGCGCGGATTGATCAGTGAGAATACCTTGTCGAAGTTGCGCGTAGCGGTGGCTCCGTCGCCCAGGGTCATATAAACGGCTTGCAGCGTGCCCGGGGCATCGTCCGGCTCGATGACGACAATTACAGGTAGCTCGGCCGTACCTCCGCGGACATCGCGGACGGTGACACCCACGTATCGACGCGGGGTGATGACGGCGCCTTCGGGCCACGTCATACGACGTTGTGCGATGATATACAGATGCTTCCCGATAAGGCGGTGCGCCACGCTGTCAATGACGTCCGCATCAATGGTGAATGGTATTTCGATGCTTTGTCTCGACTTCCAAGCACGTTCGTCAAGGCCCGTATGGTAGGCGAGACTGTCGCCGTGAGCGCCTACAAAAGTCAGGGTAATTTCCGGCTGCTCGGTAAGTGTCGGAGTGGGCGCAGCCGTGACAAGTCGCAGCGTATCGCCCGGTGTCGGAGTGTGGCGTGTTCCTTGGGCGTCCGTGGAGGCGTCCAGGACGATGCTTATACGGCTGTCGGTAACTATAAGACGTTTGCCGGGCTTCCATTGCGACGGGGGAGCCGGTCGTATATCGGCAAGATAGCTCTGCTCGGCGCTCGGGGCACTTGCACGTTGGCGTTGCACGTCTTTGCTCGAGATGATGGGAGTACTTTCTACACCCGTAAAGCATCCGGACAAAGCCGCAGCTAAGGCCAAGCATACGGCAGTCATCGACAATGTCCTGCGCATAATGCTATTAGGGTCATCCGACAGATTTCGCATCATTTTGCGTATATGGGCTTACGCCCTATATTCTTGAAGATGAAGCTGTAGATATCGGTCCACTCGTCGATGACCTTGCTTACGGGCTTTCCGCCGCCGTGTCCGGCCTTGCTGTCGATGCGTATCAGCTTGGGTGCGTCACCGGTGTCGGCCTGCTGCAATGTAGCCGAGTATTTGAACGAGTGAGCGGGTACTACACGGTCGTCGTGGTCGGCGGTGGTGACGAGTATGGCGGGGTATGGGGTGCCGTCGTTGCGGATGTTGTGCAGGGGTGAGTATCCCAGGAGGTATTGAGCCATTTCTTGTGAATCGGCGCTGGTTCCGTAGTCGTGAGCCCAGTTCCAGCCAATGGTGAAGAGGTGGTAGCGCATCATGTCCATGACGCCTACGCGCGGTATGGCTACAGCGTAAAGGTCGGGACGGATGTTGACGCACGCGCCCACGAGCAGACCGCCGTTGCTGCCGCCTTCGATGACGGTGAGTCGAGGCGTGGTCCATCCGTGGCTTTGCATATACTCGGCAGCGGCGATGAAATCGTCAAAGACATTGAGCTTCTGCATCAGTGTCCCCGCAAGGTGCCACGGCTCGCCATACTCGGCACCGCCGCGCAGGTTAACGGAGACGTATATGCCGCCGTTTTCGAGCCATACAAGGCGGTTGGGGCTGAAAGTCGGGTTGAGCGTGATGTTGAAGCCTCCGTATCCGTAAAGGTATACGGGGTTGGTGCCGTCGGGCTTGATGTCGCGGCGTTGCGTCACGAACATTGGCACGCGTGTGCCGTCCTTGCTTGTGACGAATATTTGCTCGGTGATGTACTCATCGGGGTGGAAGTCTGCAATGTGGGCGCTGAATAGCGGTGTACTGTTGCCCGAGGCGATGTCGTAGCTATATCCGGCCGACGGGTATACAAAGCTCGAGAAGCTGTAATACACTTCGGAGTGCTTGCGTGAGGTGCTGAAAGATACCGTGCCGTAGGTCGGGAGTGCGATTTCGCGTATCTGTCGGCCTTGAATGTCGTAGAGGTAGGCGTGGTTGGCAGCATCGCGGTCGTAGGTCAGAATCATACGGTCTTGACCTACGCAGTTGACCGATACGAGCGGGGTGCCGGCGTCCGACACTACGGTGCGCCAATTGTCCGTACCGAGGTTGTCAAGCTTGACGGCTGCGATGCGATAGTTGGGAGCATCGATGCTGGTGTACAGGTACAGTTCGTCGCCGATGACACCGATGACTTCAACGTACTTGTCCTGTTTCGGGTATATGGTAATCCAGGGTGCGTCCTTGCCTTGATCAAGACGGCGAACCACCAAGGCGTTGCCGTTGCCCTGACCGCCGATGGATACGGCCATGAGTCGTTGTCCGGGGTCTACCCATGCTTCGTGGAAGTGCAACGGGGCGTCCGGCTCGCTGTAGGTCAATCTGTCCTGGCTTTGGCCCGTGCCTATTGCGTGGTAGTACACGTTGTGTCCGTAGTTGGCGTTGCTGTAGGCTTTGCCTTGTTCGGGTGCCGAGTAGGCGCTGTAATAGAAGCCGTTGCCGTGCCATGCAGCGCCGGTGAATTTAGCCCAGACGATATGGTCGTCCAGCAACTTCTTTGAGGCGGTGTCCATGACGTATATCTCGGTCCAGTCGCTGCCGCTGCGGCTTATGGTGTAGGCGGTGTACTTGCCGTCCGGGCTTATGAATACGCCGGTGAGGGCGACGGTGCCGTCATCGCTGAGCGCGTTGGGGTCAATGAAGACCTCGCGGTTGACCTTTCCGGCGGCATCATCGGCACGATAGAGGACGCTTTGGTTGCGTAGTCCGTCGTTTTCGTAGAAATAATACCGTCCGTCGGCTTCACGCGAGGGCAGTCCGTGCTTGGCGTAGTCGTTGAGGCTTTGCAGACGTCGGTGTATGGCGCTGCGCCAGGGTATGGCGTCGAGGTATCGGCGAGTGACGGCGTTCTCGGCTTCGACCCATGCCGTGACGGCAGCGGCCGTGTCGTTTTCCAGCGGTCGGTAGGGGTCGGCGACTTTTATGCCGAAGTATGTGTCCGTGGTGTCATCGTGCGGCGCTACGGGATAAGTCTTGGGCGCGTTTTGTGCAAAAGTCATTGAGGTGCTTGCGAGTATGGCGACACCGCTCAGCAGTGCCGTGAGTGTCTTGGACATTGTATGTGTGCTTGTTTAGGAGGTGTAAATACTTGGAAGTGTGCGTGTCTGCGCTGCTGCGTCGGCATCCCGTATATTCCCGAAAGACCTTAGGCCGCAGTGCAGCCTAAGGACATTTCGAAGATTATGTGTGGACGATGACCTCAGTCTTTGTTCAGCGAGGGCACGTTGTGCTTCTCGGGCGTCTCGAGGCCGCGGTTGCGCAGCAGTGCGTCTACTCCCGGGCGGTGTCCGCGGAAGTTGATGAAGAGTTGCATCGGGTCAACGCTGCCGCCTTTTTCGAGGATGTTTTCGCGGAAGGACTTGGCCGTTGCGGGGTCAAAGACACCTTTTTCCTTGAAGAGCTCGAAGCCGTCTGTATCAAGTACCTCGGCCCACAGGTAGGTGTAGTATCCGGAGGCATATCCGTCGCTGCCGAAGATGTGCTTGAAGTATGTCGAGCGGTAGCGGAAGGTGAGTTCGTCCGGCATTCCGAGGTCTTTAGCGACTTTTTTCTCGAAGGCGGCGATGTCAATGTCGCTTGTAGGGTTGAGTTTGCCGTATTGCAAGTCGAGGAGTGCTGCTCCGGCCAGTTCGGCGGTGGCGAAGCCCTGGCCATATGTCGATGCTTTTTCGAGCTTGGTGATCAGGGAATCGGGGATGACTTCTCCGGTCTTGTAATTGTGTGCATATATACGCAGCAACTCGGGTTCCAGTGCCCAGTGCTCGTGTATCTGGGAGGGTAGCTCGACAAAGTCGCGGTCGACGTTTGTCCCGCTCTGGCATTTGTAGCGTGCACGCGAGAGCATTCCGTGCAGGCCGTGGCCGAATTCGTGGAACATTGTCTCCACCTCGTCCAGGGTCAGCAGCGACGGTGCATCGGCGGTGGGCTTGCTGAAATTGCCGACATTGAAGATGATGGGGCGGTCGGCAGTGCCGTCGTCATTAATCCATGAGCCTTTGAACTCGCTCATCCATGCGCCTTGACGTTTGGACGGGCGGGGGAAGTAGTCGGTCATGAATACCGCGAGATGCTCGCCGGTGCCGGCATCGGTGACATCGTAGACCTTCACTTCGGGGTAGTACTTGGGCGCATCGGGCATTTCGGTGAAGCGGATGTTGTACAGGCGCTCGGCCATAGTGAATATGCCTTTGCGTACGCTGTCGAGAGCAAAGTACTGGCGTATTTCGTTTTCGTCCAGATTGTATTTCTTTTTGCGCACTTTCTCGGCGTAATAGTAGTAGTCCCAGGGTGCAATCTTGAAGTTGCCTCCTTCGTCGTTGACTATCTGCTGCATCTCGGCCACTTCCTGATGTACGCGCTTGACGGCTGGACGCCATATCTGCATCAGCAGGTCTTCGGCGGCGTTGACACTCTTGGCCATGACGTTATCTGTCATATACGAACCAAAATCTTTGAAGCCCAGCAGGTGTGCCTTCTTGGCGCGAGCTTGTAGTATCTTGTTGATTACGGGCTTATTGTCGTACTGACCGGAGGATGCCAGAGTGGTGTAGCCAAGGTACATCTGTTTACGTAGGTCGCGGTCGTCGGCATATTGCAGCAACGGCAGGCGGCTGGGGGCGTGCAGGGTGAACACCCATTTGCCTTTGAGGCCGCGGTTGGCGGCTTCTTCGGCGGCCACGTCTATGCTCGACTGGGGCAGGCCTGACAGACGCTTGGCGTCATCGACAACGATGTTGAAGGCGTTGGTGGCCGCCAGCAGATTCTTGTTGAATTGCAGGTAGAGGTCGGTGAGCTCGGTGTTCAATTTCTTGAGCTCGTTTTGTTTGTCCTCGGACAGCAGTGCGCCGTTGCGTGTAAATTTCTTGTAGGCTTCTTCGACGGCACGCTTCTGGTCATCGGCCAGGCCGAGTTTGTCGCGGTTGTCATAGAGGTATTTGATGCGCTTGAAAAGTCCGGGGTTCATACTCACCTCGTCGCTGTATTGCGAGTAGCGCGGATAGAATTTTTCGGCGATAGCCACCATCTCGGGGGAGTTGTTGGATTCGTCGAGGGCGCCGAAGACGTACACCACTTTATCGAGGATGTCGCTTGAGCGGTCCAGGGCCACGATAGTGTTGTCAAACGTCGGAGTGGCGGGGTTGTTGACGATGGCGTTGATGTTGGCCTTGGCTTGTGCGATGCCGGCCTCGAGGGCGGGCAGGTAATCATCATAGGTGATTTGGTCGAAGGGTGGAATCTGATACGGGGTTGTGTACGGACTCAGAAAGGGATTCCGGTGCGTGGCGTTGTCTTGCGCCATGGCGTTGCCGCCGGCCATCATAGCCAGTGCGGCCAGAGGAATAAGTTTCTTGTTCATAGTTGTTTATGTCTTCGTGATGTAATATCTTGGATGGTATGTCCCGGCTTGGCGCTTATGTCCGTAAGCCGCGTGACAAAGTTACAAAAAACATTCTGTTAAAACAATAGGGGAGGCGTCGTCTGAATGAACTGTCTACGGGAAGGCACTATGCCTGGGTGGGCGTTTCGCTTGCGTCAGACTGCATGCGTAGCACAATCTGACCCTTCTCCATAAGCTGGTTCAGCATCACAGGCGGAATGTCAATGTAAGTCTGCAACGGCGGTGTCTCTTTCAGGTATACAGCACGAAGAAAGTCATAGCCAAGTATGTCCGATATCCTTATAAGCCTGTCGATGTCAATGCTTTTCGAGCGGATTATGTTGTACACGGTCGTCCGCTCGACATTCAATCGGCGGGCAAATTCGGCATAAGACAAGCCGCGCTCCTTAATTCGGCTGTCAATCTCCTGTCCAATGTGTATTTTCGCTAAGTCGTTATACATAAAAAGTGTGGCTGCAAATGTGGATATCAACTTAGGTCCTGCTAAATACCTCAACAAATATACATGACAGCCACACTTGTATATAGTGCGGCTGCCATGGGCAGCACACAGCAATACAAGATTAGTGCCGGCGCGTTTCTTCTTTGTTGTTAACGTTGAATTTAGCAGGTTCAAGTTGTAAAGAAACGTTCCGCTTCCGTAAAGTGATGCCTGGCCGCCACAAGCGGCGGCACAGCATCGTATGTCACTGACAAAGGTGCTAACAATACGCTTGTTTGGCAAATTAAAATGCCGTCGTGTCTAAAATTTCCACGCCCAGCGTAGTATGTTATCACGCCGCTAAGTGCTGTAGTTCAAATCTCTATCTGTATTTTTGCAAAAAAACTATCAAGCGATAATAAACCCATTAATATTCACCTAAGAATAAAAGGATACAATAATTACTATGGCACTTATCAAATGCAAAGAATGTGGGCGTGAAATCTCAGACAAGGCTTCTGTATGTCCACATTGCGGATGCCCGGTAGAATTGGACGATGCAGGTCAAGAGTCGGAATTTGATGACACAGAACAGGAGGGAATGGCAGAAGAAGAACCAAAGAAAAGAAAGGTTTGGTTCTGGCTTTTGCCCTTGATTATTGTGCTAATCGGCGGAGCGTTTTTAGCATATCAGACGATGTCTCATGGTGATTCATCGGGAGATGGTGCCGATAGCGTCAACATAAAGCCGATGTATACATGCACTATCTATGCTGACAACAATGGAGAGCTGAGAGATGGCGCCGGGGTAAGGATTTGCGCCCTGAATGTGTACTCACGAGGGGAACCATTGTCGATATATCTTTCATCCGAGGTGTCGTGGGGTGGCATGGACTTGGAACACGTATATCTTAAAGCCGGTAAAGTTTATGACGAATTTCCCTTTTCGTATAGTGATAAGGAGTTGACCCCAATTGCTACCTACGAGATGGAAACTATTGGCTCTGACGTCAACATAACGTTCTATCCTTTGTCGTCAGGTGGTGCCTCGGAACAAGTCGCTAAGACCAAATCGGCAGAGAAAAAGATTCAAGAGGCGTCTACAACAGACGAAATCCGTCAGTTGATAAATGGCACAACATGGCATTATACCGAAAACCTGTCCAATTCTCAAATTGGATGCTGGCTGAAAGTCGAGTTCAAAGACGGCCAATACACCTCGTACTACGCCCAGCCGGATGATGGAAAATGGACGAAAGACCAAAGCGGCTCGTTTGAAATCAAGGAAGGCCGTTACTCGAATACGGGCGAACGTTATATCAGTGTTTGCTATGATGGGAATATCGTTCTTCCTCAGATTGGAACAACCATCCCTTGTAAAATACAGATTACGACAGACAACTTCCAGCTGAATGTTCAGTCCAATTATTTGACCATGCTTGATCGAATGAGCGGTGGAAGTGGCGTTGGGCATCACATGAACTTGACAGGAACTATGAAGTACGGCGATTATTCGTGGAACTAATCTAAAAATCAGGAACACAAATGAATATAAGGATTCCAATGGGAATGTCATAATCTCCGCTAAATATAATGATATTGATGGCTACGATGCTGATGGTTGGTCTTATGAAGAAGATGGATGGACTTTGAACGTCTCAAATGGGGTTGTCTGTGTTTGTTTGTTGGAGTACGGAGAGAATTCACAGATCAATGAAAACGGAGTAAAGCATTATGGCTATGTAGATTTAAATGGTAATGACACTTTTTCAGAAGCGCTGAAAGAAAGGTGTAGGAAATCCGAACAGGTAGCCTTGGAGAATACTCGTCGCTATAACGAGGAACAGGAAAACCTCTCCAACGACTCTTATCCAAGTCAATCTTCAAGCAGTACGTATTCAGATGATAACAGTTATTCAGGTAGGGGCTATAGATTCTCCTCGGCTCAAGATGTAATTGGATGGCTTGCTGATAAGTCTTTTTACAATGATGATATAGGCATAAGGGTAAGAATACGTCCCAATGGTATATGGTTTAATGACATGTGTGCCACCGGTGCACCCATTGTGGAAAGGTGGGAGTCGTGGAAGGCGTTGATACGTGCATATTCTATAGCAACAGGAGCTTGGTTTAGTATCCTTGTTGACCCTATCAATGGTAGTATTACAGATGAAGCATACGATGTTTACAGGTTGAGATGATGTTCTCCCCTTAGGCAAAAATGAATAGTGCGATAGGCTCTGTTACCCCGAAGCACGCCATAATACAAAGAGCCGAGATGCTCGATAAGCAATCTCGGCTCTCTGTTTATTATGTCGTGTTTATCTTGAACTTGTGTGTTAATGCTCGTAAACTATTCTTCACGCAAAAGGCTTGTGCCAAAATCAAATATACCCTTTTGCTTTCTGGCGCTTTGTCAGCGGAGGCGGAAGTTGTAGCCGAGGGTGACTTGGATGGCCGAGGCGCGGGAGGCGCTGAAGTAGTCGGCTTTGGTGGAGGGGAAGATGTTGCCCAGGCCGAAGTAGTAGCGGGCTTCGAGCACCAGCGAGTGGCGCGGCCGGAGGTAGAACTCTACGCCGACGCCGGCGGTGATGCCGTAGTCAAAGCGGTTCTTGATGTCCATTGTCATCTGTCGGGTGACTCGTGTGGCCGGAATTTCGGCGGCTGTGGGGTCGGAGTAGTCGAAGTTGGCGCTTTTGTCTTCCGAGAGCATATACGAAATCTCGGGGCCGAGGTTGACAAAGCCTTTGAAGCGTCGCGAGCCGAAGTAGATATGCGTCATTATCGGCAACGAGATGTATGTCAGGTTGCGCTTGTAGGACAGCTCCGGGTTGTCCTTGAAGTTTTCCTGCCATCCGCGTTGTGTGATGTTGAGCTCGCCGATAAGTCCGAAGATTTTTTCCTCGGCATATCGGAATGTGACGCCGCCGGTAAATCCGTTGTGCATCTTCTGATCTATGGACGGCGAGAATGATTGGCGGGACATGGATAGTCCGCCGTGTACGCCCACCCACAGATGTTCGCGGTAGTGCTTCTGGGCCTGAGAGGGCAGGGCGGCGGCGAGGAGTATCACCATGGCGATGACCGACCGGAGTATGCGTGCGCGGCTCATAGGATGGTGACCGAAGGTGAGGCGGCTCCGGCGATGTAACGGATGATGTACAGGGCATCGTTGATCGAGCCTTTGATGCCGGGCGTGTGTACGAGGTTGTATGAGGACTGTATGCCGTGGTACGGGCGGTCAAGTACGGCATTGCCTTCGTGCAGCGCGGTGAGTATGTACATCATTGAGTCGTATCCCAGCAGCGCTTGTACGGGAATGCCGTCGGCGGGTGCTTTGTCGTACCAGCGGCGGAATTCGGCGATGAGATGCTTGGTCGCGTCTGCATCTTTGTCGAGGTAGAAGCGAGAGTAGTACAATGCGCCTATTTGGGCGAGTTTGTCCTGCGCTTCGCCGCGGAAGCTGATCCATTCGGGGTATCCGAAGGTGGTCAGCGTATTGCCTTCGGCGGCCAGGTCTTCGGCAAAGGCGCCCAGTCCGGAGGCTATTTTGTTGTATTCGGCCAGGTGTCCGGACATTGTAATGACGAAATACGAAGATGATGTCGGCAGCTTGTCTTCGAGGGTGGTTTTGTGGAGGTTGCCATCGAAGTCCAGAGTGATGTATTGGATGCCTTCGCGGTCGAGGCGCTCTTTGAGCCGGGTCACAAAGTTGAGTTTGTCTTTTCGGCTGCTTTCGTTGTTGAGTATCACCGGCGTGGGAGCATCGGGCGAGGTCAGTATTTCGGCTACGTAGTCTATGGCCTTTGCGTACATACGTTCCTGACCGATGTAGGTCTGCATCATGCCCGGAGTGGTGATATATGTCGAGTCCTTGACTATGAAGCTGTTGAAAGCCGGGATGCCGTGTGCGCCCGTGTATAGGGCAATCTGTTCGACCTTGGTTTCATCATCGGGGGTGATGACTATGTCTATGTTGTGCAGCGAGGTCAGATTTTTGTAGAAATTGCCGTCGGTGGTGTCGTACACTTTCAGGTCGATGCTGTCGGGGTATACTTCGCCGAAGTCCTTGACAGCCAGCAGCGTGCCGCGGTAGAAGTCGGTGGCGAGCGTGGACTGACGGGTAGCCTTCCCGGAGGCGCACAGCGGCAGCATCAGCGCTACATGGTGGCGGCGTACAGTGGCGTTGTCGCTTGTGGCGGCATCGGTAGCGGCTTCGTGGTCTACGCGGATTATTTCGCCCCTTACGGGTGTCAGCTGTAGCGGCGGCTCTTCGAGTGGTTGAATCTTCTCGCCGGAAGTTGATTTCCCGGCCGGGGTTGATTTGTCTGCCGGGGCCGATTGGGCAGCCTCGGAAGTGACTATCGGGCGAGTGGTTGTGGAGGCGGATGTCGCGGGCTTGGACGCTACCGGATGTGCCGCTGTGGGCTTGGTGGTGTCCGTATCTGAGCCCGCGGCATTGTCGGCGGTGTCTATAGGCTTTGAGGCTGCAACTTGTGCTGCCGAAGTCATAGGCACTTTGAGCGTCTGGCCGGCGCGCAGGCCTTTTTCGGCCTCGGGGTTCAGGCGGATGATTTCGCTGACCGGCACGTTGTAGCGGTGGCTGACGCCGTAAAGGGTCTCGTCCTTGGAGACGGTATGCAAAATCACTTTGGAGGCGGAGGCTGATGTCGAGGCTGTCTCGGTGACGGCCTTACTGCCGAATTCAGCAACGGGGAAGTAGAGCGTCTGGCCGGCGCGCAGTCCGTCCTCCACCGAGCGATTGGTCTTGACCAATTGGTCGTGCGTGATGCCGAGGGTGTGCGTCAGTGAGTAGACTGTTTCGCCCTTACGCACTACGTAGTAGTACATTTGTCGTCCGTTGACCGACTTGACCGGGAGGTCCGTGATGGCTGCCGCTGCGCTCATAGCCGTGAAGGCTATGGCGACGGTAGCGGCAATCAAATGCCTTGAGACGGCATTGTGTCGTCTGAATGTTGTTTTCATTCGGCTTTTTAGAGGATGAGTGTGAAATGTTTACTTGTAGGACCTTAAAGAGTATTTGCCTATAAGGTCTTATTTCTGAGGACACAGGGGTGCATGTTCGCGGCCGTAGCGCAGCATTTGGTCGACGTAACCTTCCCCGTAAGTGATGGTGACATCGGTGATATTGCCGTTGTCATCGCGTACAAGGGTGTACTCGGGGTTGACAAATCCCTTGTAAGGAGCGATGTTGAGTGTGGCGTAGCGTGCCAGAACTTCTTTGTGGAGTTTGCGGTCTACTTTGACGGCGTATTCTTCGACAAGGTTGCGTCCGGCTTCGTAGTCGCCTTCACTCTTGATGCGCTGGATCTCGGCCAGGAGTTTGCCGAAGAGGTTGCGCAGGGCTGTGTAGTCGTTGATTTTAACGAAGGTTTTGCCGTGGCGTTTGACCAGTTCGACGACTTTGTCCTTGGCCCCGTGGCGCAGGGCCCAGGCGGCGATGAGCTGGCGGTTGCGCATGTGTGCTTCTTCGATGTCTTTGCCGGGCTCGATACGCATCAGCTGGGTCATCAGACCATTGAGCATATATTTGTAGTACTCGGCCTTGTAGGCGTCGGGGTTGTCGAGCAGTCCCAGTTCGACCAGTTTGGGGTCGGCCAGGTAGTAGAGAGCGAAGAGGTCGGCGCGAGCTTCCTCGAGAGTGGAGCCGTGAGCCTTGAGTGCATCGGGGTCGACGCCGGGCAGCAGGCGTCCCGAGCCGTGACCGAGACATTCGTGCAGGTCGGTGTGGAGGTTGTCGGTGATGAAGAGGTAGCGGTCCATAAGGTCGCGGGTGTATTCGTCAATGACGAATTCTTCGTTGAAACCGTTGCCGTGGCTGGCTTCGTCATAGGCTTGGGTGATGTTTTCGATGGTCACGGATTTGCTGCCGTGTGCGGCGCGTATCCAGTTGGCGTTGGGCAGATTGATGCCTATGGGAGTGGCGGGGTAGGCATCGCCGGCGAGTATGGCGGCGGTGATGACCTTGGCCGAAACGCCGCGCACTTTGTCCTTACGGAAGCGCGGGTCTACGGGCGAGTGGTCTTCGAACCACTGGGCGTTGTCGCTGATGATGTGTGTGCGTTCGCTGGCGGTCTCGTTCTTGAAATTGACGATGGATTCCCACGAGCCTTTCATGCCCAGGGGGTCGCCGTAGCTTTCGATAAATCCGTTGATGAAGTCCACTCTGGAGGCGGTGTCTTCGGTCCACATTATCGAGTATTCGTCGAAGGTGCGGAGGTTGCCGGTGGTATAGTATTCGACGAGCTTGGCAATGACGGCGCGTTGGGCGTCATTTTCGGCGTATTGGGCTGCTTTGGTGAGGTTGGTCACGATGCGCAGGATGGCGTCGGAGTACAGTCCGCCGATGCGGTATGTTTCTTCGGTGAGTTTACCATCCTTGCCTTTTACGAGGCGGCTGTTGAGGCCGTAGGATATGGGCGTGCTGTCGGTAGTGTCCTTGAGTGCGGCGTAATAAGCCTCAACTTCGGGCTGGGTGACGCCTTCGCCGTAGAAGTTGCAGGCCGAGGTCTGTATCAGGTCGGCGCCTTCGGCTTGGTTGACGCGCTTGGCCAGGTATGTCGGGTCAAAGATTACGCGTTCGAGGTAGGCTTTCTTGGCTGTTTCGCCGGGGTAGGCGGCGCTGTATTGTTTCTCGAAGAAGGCTTTTGAGAATTCGGGGACGAATTTGTCCATAGAGTAGTGGTGGTGTATTCCGTTGCCGAACCATACCTGTTTGAGGTATTTCTCGAAGGCGAGGAAGTCCTTGTCTTTGCGGTCGCCGGTGTAAGATGTGTAGATTTTTTCGAGAACGGGGCGCAGTACCAGGTTGGCTTTGCAGTTCTGATCCCAGAGGATGTCGCGTCCGTCGAGGGCTGCCTGTACCAGGTAGTACACGAGCAGTTTTTGGTTGAGTGTCAGTTTTTCGAAATCGGGTACTTTGTAGCGCAGTACTTCGATGTCTGCAAAACGGTCGGCGACGTATTCGAAGGGCTTTTGATCCTGAGTCGTAGTGTTGTTTTTTGCCATAGTAGTGTTGGCGGTCATGCCGGCGATGGCCGATATAGCCAATGCTGCGGCGGTGAGACGTAGTGTTGCCATTGTTTTATGTGCTATGATGTTTATTTATGTGCAATGATGTTATTTCTTTTTTTGTTTCTATGATTTTTCGCGTCGTTCGGGGCTGTGTCTCGGGCCATGAGGGGGCCTCGGGGGCATCCGAAGTAACGTGCTTATTCGATATATAGTACCAGACCTTTGAGGTATTCGCCTTCGGGGTGGTAGATGTTGACGGGGTGGTCGGCCGGCTGGGTCAACTGGTGCAGTATGCGCACGCGGCGACGGCACTGAGCGGCGGCCGAGAATACGGCCAGACGGAATTGTTCGCGCGATACGGCCTGCGAGCACGAGAATGTGAACAATATGCCGCCGGGGGCGATTTTTTCGATGGCGCGTGCGTTGAGACGACGGTAGCCTTGGAGGGCGTTGCGTACGGCGCTGTGGTGCTTGGCAAAGGCCGGAGGGTCGAGGATGATGAGGTCGTAGGCGCTGCCGTCCATGTTTTGCAGGAACTTGAAGGCATCTGTGGCCTCGCTGCGGTGACGGCCCGCTGCGGTGGCATCGCCGCCTTGATTGAGGGCGACGTTGGCGTCGGTGAGGCTTATGGCCTTGGCCGAGGAGTCTACAGAGGTAACGGAGGCGGCGCCGCCGGCAAGTGCGTACACCGAGAATCCACCGGTGTAGCAGAACATATTGAGCACGCGCCGGCCGGTTGCATATTTGCCCAGCAGTGCGCGGTTGTCGCGCTGGTCGACAAAGAATCCGGTTTTTTGGCCGCGAAGCCAGTCGACGTGAAATTTGAGCGAATTTTCGATGGCCACATCCGTGTCGGCGTGCCCTATGAGGTAGTCGTTGACCGGGTCGAGGCGTGCCTTGTAGGGCAGGGTGGTTTCGCTCTTATAGTATATATTGTGTATGCCGGCATCGGGCATCTCGGTCAGGACCTTGGCTATAGTGTGTCGTGCGTAGTGCATACCGGGCGAATGGGCCTGTACCACGGCCGTGTCGCCATAGACATCGACCACGAGACCGGGCAGGAAGTCGCCCTCGCCATGTACCAGACGGAAGGCGTTGTTGTCATCGCGGCGCAGGCCCAGGGCTTGGCGCATACGCAGGGCATCGGCCAGGCGTCCGCGGTAGTATTCTTCGTCTATGGTCGTGGCGGCATCGAAGGACAGCATGCGCACGGCTATACTGCCTATCTGATAGTGCCCTACGCCCATAGGGGTGCCGTCGGCAGCGATGACACTTACGACATCGCCCTCCTCGAGACCGTCGGGCAGCGCGGCGATAGCTCCGGAGAACACCCAGGGGTGGAAGCGCCCGAGTGATTCTTCTTTGCCTCGGCGCAGTTTTATTACGGGGTAGCTCATGTGTCTTTGTGAATGATAGGGGTTATGTCACGCTCTGTAGCGAGTCATCTCACTTTATGAAAAATCTGTAGATGTCGTTGGCGTTGGCGTATATCAGCAGCAACAGCAGGAACATCATACCGGCGTATTGCGCATACGAGAGCACCTTTATTGACGGTTTGCGTCGAGTCACTATTTCCCAGAGGGTGAAGACTACGTGTCCGCCGTCAAGTGCCGGAATGGGCAGGATGTTCATAAATGCGAGGATGACGCTCAGGAAGGCCGTGATTTGCCAGAACGAGTACCAGTCCCATTGGCCGGGATACATGTCGCCTATGGCACCGAAGCCTCCAAGGCTCTGTGCTCCCGTCTTGGTAAAGAGCAGCTTGAGCGATGTGACGTAAGATGCCAGTCGGTCAACGCCCTTGCTGATGCCTACGGGTATGGACTCGAAGAAGCCGTAGGACACGTGCTCGCAGTGATATACCTTGGTCAACTCGGATGCGCCGATACCCAGTTTTCCATCGTCATTGATGTGCGCCGTCAGTGTCAGAGCTTTGCCGTCGCGAGTGACGATTACGGGTACATCCCGGCCCGGATATTTGGCCAAGATGGGGGTGATGTCGTTGAAAGCGGTCACGGTGTCCGAGGCTATGCGCGTGATGACGTCGCCGACCCGTATTCCGGCTTTCTCGGCGCCTTCGCCGGGTGCGACCTTGGCGACAACGGCCGGGATGCGCGGTGCCAGTATTGCTTTTTTGCCTACGCCGGCAGCGGCCTCGAAGGTCCCGGCCGGATTGGTGATGACCGTGTCGCGGCCGTCACGGACGATGCCTACGCGTGCGCCGTCCTGTACCAGGTCCATAATCCACGAGTCGTTGGTCAATGCGTCGATGGCTTTGCCGTCAATGCTCTTGAGTATATCGCCGTCGCGGTATCCGGCTTGGTGCATTACCGTGTCAAATTGGTATCCGGCCGAAACATTTGCCGGTTGGAGTACCACATCGCCCCAGTGCCATGCAATACCTATATATATAGCTATGGCGAGCAGGAAGTTGAAAAGCACGCCGGCCACCATTACCATAAGCCGCGGAACGGGTTTCTTGGCGCGGAATTCCCACGGTTGAGGCTCGGAGGCCAATTGGTCCTTATCGGTGGTCTCGTCTATCATTCCGGCTATGGAGCAGTAGCCGCCCAGCGGCAGCCAGCCAAGGCCGTAGAGGGTGTCGCGCCATGTCGGCTTGGCTCCCGGCTTGGCCGGATGCGGACGACCCACGCGTAGGTCCAGCAGCGCACGGGGTTCTTCGTCCGGCTCGGTACCGAGCATTTGCGGCTCGCCGGAGGCGGCGCCGTCTTTGCCGTCCTTATCGGCGTCTTTGCGGCGGCGCGTCCAGGCTATCAATTGCAGCCGTCCGGCACGCGGATCGTATTTCAGTAGCGAGAAGTACGGGTTGAAGAACAGGTAGAAGCGGTCGACGCGCATTCCGAAGATACGCGCGAAGATGTAGTGCCCCAGTTCGTGCACGGTGACCAAAATCACCAGTGCCAGGATAAGTTGGGCGGCTTTTATCAGAAATGTTTCCATTAATATTTTAGTGGAGTGTATTGTATCGTTTGATGTTTTGTGTAGCTATGGCACGCGCTTCGGCATTGGTGGCGCGCAGATCCTCCAAGGTAGGGCTGTCGATGTGCGCCACGCGTCCCAGGGTGTCTGTCACCGTGCTGTATAGTGCCGTGAAGGGTATGGCATCGTGCAGGAAGGCATCTACGGCCACTTCATTGGCTGCATTGATGACGCATGCGGTATTGCCTCCGGTATCGAGTGCGAGTCGGGCCAGCGTCAGGCACGGGAAGCGCTCGGTGTCCGGCTCTTCGAAGGTCAGAGCCGCCATATCGGCCAGGGACAGACGCGGCGCCACGCGGTCCCAAGGACGTGTCGAGCATGCCAGGGCATAGGCTATGGGCAGGCGCATATCCGGTGTTCCCAGTTGGGCCTTGACTGCTCCGTCCTTGAATTCGACCATCGAATGGACTATAGACTGCGGATGCACTATGGCCTTGATGCGCCGACCCGGCACGTCAAAGAGGTAGTGAGCCTCGATGATTTCGAAGGCCTTGTTCATCATCGAAGCCGAGTCGATGGTGATTTTTGCACCCATACTCCAGTTGGGATGCTTGAGGGCTTGGGCGGCTGTGGCGCCGGCAATACGTGCCGCGCTCCAGTTGCGGAAAGGTCCGCCGCTGGCGGTGATAATAAGACGCCGTACCGTCTCGGGCGACTCGCCTGCCAGACATTGGGCTATCGCCGAATGCTCCGAATCCACGGGATATATGTGCGAGGGCGAGTCGGTCAGCAGTCGACGTATGAGGTCGCCGGCCACGACAAGTGTTTCCTTATTGGCCAAAGCGATGTCCTTGCCGGCGCGTATGGCGGCCACTGTCGGGGCCAGGCCGCTGTATCCTACGGTGGCCGTGACTACAGTGTCGATGTCCTCGCGCGACATGGCATCCTCTATGGCTCGGTTGCCGGCAGCCGTGGCTATGCCGAGTGGCGCGAGTGCATCGTGCAGCTCCGAATACCGCGATTCGTCGGCGATGATGGCCAGGGCGGGGCGCACTTCGCGAGCTTGTTCGATGAGCGCGTCCACTCGGTGCCCGGCAGCTAATACACTGACTGTCAGGTCACCCTCGGAAGCGCGTACCACGTCCAATGTCTGCGTGCCTATCGACCCGGTGGAGCCGAGTACCGCGATGTGCTTATGTATATGACTGTCATTCATAGCAAAGCACAAAGGTACAAAAAAGTTTGCATCCGCCAAAAGCCGAATTTTGTCGGCAGACTTGAAGGGAACCGACCCTCGGGTGAGAGCTATGGGAATAATGGGAGCTACGAGAACAACAAGTACAATATGAACAATAAAGACAATAAGGACAATGAGTACAATGAGAAACAATAGGACGGCGCACTTCCGGCACTCCGACTTCGGCGGTTGCTCAGCCCTTCGACCAAAAGATTACGAGACATCCGAGGGCGCGGGCTTCGCGTACGGCCACCGAGTCTCCTTCACTGGCCGAAGTGACGACCATGGCATCGGCGGCGGCAATTTCGCCATAGGGATTGTCCGGCGCTCCGACCATGGTGATGACTTCCGAGAGTCCCGCTTCGGCATATATACGCGCCAGTGAGCGCCGTTGGCTACCGTCACCGAGAAGACGTATTTCAAGAGGTCCGTTGAGGCTTTCGGCGCGAGCAAAATCGACCAATCGTTCGAATTGCTTGACGGCTTCAAGGCGTCCCACAGCCAAGTATCGGCGCACACCCGGACGTCGTGGCGGCACTGAAGGCGCGGCTTCGGCTGCCAGTGTGCGCAGGCGCGTAACGTTCACCGAATTAGGCCGTATATATATACGTGGCGCTGTCCGGTGCGATGCCTCCGGCTCAAGGAAGTCTCGCAGCGAAGCGGCCACGTGCGGTGCCACGGCTATAATCCCATCGGTGTTACAATAATAACGGCGCTCGCTGACGCCCTCGTCGTCGGGCCAAGGCAGCGCATGGTCGCCCAGATGGGCAAAATCGCTGTGTACCATTGTGTAATGGCGGGTATGCCCCGGGATATCTATGCGCGGCCACAGAGCATCGTGCGCCACCGCAGCCAGGCCCTCGAGCCAGCAGATGACGATGTCGTAACGGCTTTGGCCGACACTTGCGCGTGCCAGGCGCCGTTGCAATGGCTGCATCATGCCGTGTCGTGCCGACCATAGTTGCAAGGCCAGTGACAGACTGCGCTCACCCTTGGCCCATACCGGGGGCAGTACCGTGATATTTTCGGGGAGACTGTCGGCCCAACGTCCTCCGCACAAAGCCAGCACATCAATCTTTTGGAACGAACGAGCGGGGTGCCGGCGCAGACTGTCGATAAGAACTCGTTCGGCTCCGCCCATGTCCAGTGACCGTATAATTATAAGTATGCGCCGCGGTCGCGGAGCAGACGGATGTGGCGAAGACGGACGCTGTGCAGAGCTCTTGACGACCGTTTCGGATGATTCGGCTTGGTGTCGGGCGGTACTTTGTGCAAATAAGACGGCGCAGACGGTGACCGCCGCGTATACCGGGACGATGGCCGCGTATGCCGTATCTGCCGTGTAGTGCTGTGCGGCAATGTACAATGCCGCCGGGGCGCATAGGTATATCGTACCCGAGACAAGCGAATAGGCGCGTATGCGTCCGGTGGCGTGGACGACTGTCGCAAAGACGTTGGTGAGAGCTACGCACACCCCGGCAGCCAAGGCTATACCCAGCAGCGATACCGTCATCGGCGGCATCTGAGAACCAAGCCACAACGGCATCAACGTGCCGGCAAAGACGTATAGGACAGCAGCACAAGCACCGAAGACGCCGCCGCTCCAGAGTAGTGCACGCGTAGTCATGCGCCACATACGGGCGTTGTCGCCGGCGGCACAGGCTTTTATGATCGGCGGAACAAAGGCTGTGAGTATGCTTTGAGCCCAGGTCTGCACCTTGGCGACGACGGCCAGAGCAAGTGTCAGCGCAGCTGTGGCGGCAAGTCCGCCGATGGCATTGAAAACCAGTAGTATACCCTGGTCGCGTATGGCTACAGCCGCATTGCCGTAGAAATCGGCGGCGGCGTAGCGTAGCAGCGCTCTAAGTATAGGCTTCGAAGTTTTGCCCGTCCGACCGATACGCCGCCGAGTGTGGCGCCACAGAGCCAAATAAGTATACAGAGGCATAGCCACGCATACGGCGGCATAAGCGATGAGAGCATAGGGACTGCCGACTTCGATGCCCTCAATCGTTGTCATCCACAACAATACGGCCAGCAGTACAAAACGCCCCGCGGTAGCCGTTATGTCGACTCGTGCCACGATGTCCATTCGTTCGAGTGCCGTCAGAGCACTGCGTGCCGGAGCGGCCAATATGGTCAGGGCCGAAGTTGTCAGGGCCAATTGGAATACCGTCACGGCGACCCATGTCCCGGCGGCGGACACATCATCCAACGACAGGACATACCACAGCCCGGCGGTATCAGCCAAGACGACGACGGCAACGGCTACACGCCCTTGCAAGTGATGAGCTGTCGCCACCATATCGCCGAAACAGGAATTGCAATGCCCAAGTGTATATGCCATATATCGGTCGTAGGCGCCGCCCAGAGTGGCATACAACACCTCGCCCAGAGCGATGACTCCGGCAATAACCGAGTACAGTCCCAGCGAGTAAGCTCCCAGAAGCTGTAAGGCTATGCGCCACGTCAGCAGCCCTACGGCCGTAGAGGCGGCCATGCGTGCTGTCATTGCCAGTGCGTTGCGTGTGATGGTGTGCATATCGCTTGCAAAGTTAACGAATTGTAGCCGCCAACGCAAATTCGCGAGCAGGGTATGGTTCGGGAGCATATGGGGCGGATTGACGCGATAACGGCCTCGGATGATACCTTTATTTCGAATACCATTATTTCGAATATAATCAGACTTGCAAAAAAATATGGGCACCCCGGCCTATTTATTAAAAAAAATGTGTAACTTTGAGGCGACTATATATGCCCGTGACGGTCGGTGTCGAAAGCCTTGCCGTGATATATACCATATGATAAAGTATCGCCGGGCATTTGTAAGTGTAATTAGTAAATAACCGATAACTAAAATATTAACAACCTAACCAAACTAATCGTAATGCGTTTTTCTACATCAACATTACGCAACTTCGTGGTATCTGCCACGTTGGTTGCATGCATGGGTATAGGTACTATGACCGCTGAAGCCGCCGCTCCTACAAAGCCGACAAAATTCGTCTACAACGGTCTGGTATACGCAACTTATGCCAAGAAATACGAGTGTCAGGTGCAAAAAGCCGGCACTAAAGCTGCTGACGGCACTACCGTAGCAGTGTACGAAGGCGATATCGTTATTCCCGAAAAAGCCATCTTCGATAATGAGGAATACACTGTCGTCAATGTCCCCACCGCTGTGTTCAAAGGCAACACCACCGTGACAAGCGTGGCATTTCCCAACACTATCAAAAAGCTCAATGACGGAACATTTGACGGCTGCACGGCTCTGACAGGTGCAACACTGCCCACTTCGGTAAACAAGATTCCGTCCAAATGTTTCCAAAAGTGTACAGCTCTGACGTCCATCACCATTCCCGCGAACATTACCGATTTCGGTGCCGATGTTTTCAACGGTGCTGTCAATCTTGAGAGTATGACCTTCGCCGAGGGTGATGATGCAATTGCCATCCCCGCATCGATATTCAACGGCAGCGGCTTTGACAAGTTCGCCACCCTGACCATCAATCGTCCCATCGACGGCTCAAAGTACACGGCAATGAACGAGAAGCCCTTCCGCGGCAATAAGGTGCTCACCACCGTTGTCCTCGGTTCGAAGGTTACATCACTGCCCACCAGCTACTTCGAAGGCTGTGCCGCTCTTACCAATCTGACACTTCCCGCCGAACTGGCATCCCTGGGTACCAACGTCTTCGCCGGCTGCTCCTCGCTGCCCGAGATCACTTTGCCCGCCGGCATCACCACCATCCCCTCATCGACCTTCCAAGGCTGCAGCAGCCTGGCCAAGGTTCGTTTCGAAGGTGCGGTGACCTCCATCGACGCTATGGCATTCCTCAATGCCAAGGTGAGCGATATCGTACTCCCCGAAAGCCTGACCTCAATCGGTCAAATGGCATTCTCCGGTAGCGCCCTCAAAGGCGACCTCGTTCTTCCCGCAGCAGTTAAGTCCATCGGCATTCAGGCTTTTGCAAACAACGGCGAACTGACCTCCGTAGCCATCCCCGCAGCCACCAACTCCATCGGTGACGGCGCATTTATGGGCTGCACCGCCATCAAGAGCTTCACCGTAGACGCCGCCAACGAAAGCTTCTGTGGCGATGCCGCTGCGCAGATGATTGCCTCCAAAGACGGCAAGACCCTGATAGCTTGGGCTCCCGCATCGGAGGCTAAGGAATTTGCCGGCTTCACCGTATTGCGTCCCTACGCAGCCTACAAGTGCGCCAACCTAACCTCGGCCGTGCTTGACAACTGCACCGAATGGGGCGACTACTCGCTCTATGGCACCAATATCGCCGAGATGGCTGTCCGTGGCAATGTAGGCCGTTATGTATTGGCCGACAACGCCTCTTTGAAGACCCTGACCGTCAGCGGCAGCGAAGTTCCCTTCGGTATCGCCAAGGGTTGCGCCGCATTGACCAAGGTAAACTTCACCGACAAGATCACTATCGTAAAACAAGACGCTTTTGCAGGCTGCACCGCCCTCAAGGAAATTGATCTTGGTACCATCCTCGCCATCCTCGAAGCCGACTGCTTCAAGGGTAGCGGTATCGAAAAAATCACCGTTGCCGCAGCCAACCCCGCCGGTATGGCTGAGGGAGTGTTCAACGAAGGCGACAAAATCACCGTTGTCGTGCCCAACGAACTCGTAGAAACTTACAAAAACGCTGCAGGCTGGAAATACCTCACGATTGTAGGTGACGCCAACCTCGCTGTAGGTCCCAAGGATATGGGTATGCCTCGCGGTATCTACTATGCAGGTACAGACTCCAAGCTGCACGCCGCTTACGACCTCACCGACGGGATCGATACATACGATGTAGGTGAGATACCTCATACCTTCCAACTGGCCGTATTCAAGAATCGTATCTATGGTGCTTGCGCCGGCAAGAAATTCGTATACTCCGCTACAGGCTCGGTAGATGGTGACGGCAAACTGTTCTACATCTCCAAAGTCGGCGGTCAGCTCTTCCAAGCCGTCGTACTTGACAATACCGGCAACAACGCCTACAAAGACCCCTTCGGTCTGTATGTATACGGCGAATACCTCTTTGTAAATGACCGCAACGTATGCGTTCGCAAGATTCCCGCAGACGCTATCGCACTTCCCCAAGACTATCCTTCGTGGATGGAAAACAACTGGATGGGCTTCTACAACAATCCTTGGGTCTATGGTTGTATCAAATCCGGATGGGGCATCACAACCAACAAATACATTGCCAAGGACGGCAAGCTCGTTGAGGACGCCACAGCCGCGAAGACTCCCCGTTATTGGCTGGGTATGAAGTACAATGGCAATGGCATCTACACTTTCCAAGATGAAAACGTCGGTGAAGCCGGAGCAGCCGGAGCCAAGCCGGATGGCTCATCGTTCCTCTGCAACATCAGCCCCATCTTCACCACGTTCTATGTAGACGAGGAACATGACCAAATCTACATCTATATGGAAACAGCCGGCACCCAAGACAAACTGGTCAAAGGTGGCGTATACCGTGTCGATATTGCCAAACTACTTGACAAGGGCGTCGATACACAGAACTTCGCTGACCTTGACCCGGTACTTGTAGACGGCTCGCCCGTTAAATACGAAGGTTCGGGTGCCAACGAACACGTAGGTATCAGCCAGTTCAGCGCCGAAGACGGCTATCTCTACTGGTGTTACCGTGCCCCCACGGCCGAAGAGGCAGCAGCCAACGAAGCTCAGGACTACGCTACACAATGCAATGGCAAGTACTGGTGGGCGGACAAGTATGACGAGGCCAATCCTCTGCATCACAGCGGTATCAAGCGCGTCAAACTCGGCGAAGCCGAGCCTAAGGTCGAAATGGTTATTCCCGGCGTAGAAGGCTATGGCTGCGTTCCCGTAGGTTTCGTAGGCAGCTCCGCAGTCAAGGATATCACCAATCCTACTGTTGAAGTTGCAGCTGCAACCATCAGTGTTGCCGGTGGCATCCTCACCGTCAATGCCGATGCTGTCGTAGCTGTATACGATATGTCCGGACTGATGGTGGCTCGCGTAGCCGCTACCGCCGGTCAAGGCATCGATATTGCCAATCTCCCCACAGGCGCTTACGTAGCAAGTGCCGAACTCGCCAACGGTAAAGTTGCCGTGGCCAAGTTCGTCAAATAAGACTTAGCAATACCACATTAAAAAAAGGGGCCTCCCGAAGTCGGGACGCCCCTTTTTTAATGTAGGATGTGGAATGTAGGATGTGGAATGTAGAATGTGGAATGTAGAATGTGGAGTTGGGCTGCGGCGGCTTTTGTCTGAGGGATCTGGCGGACTCAATTGGCTCGGAAAGCTCGGAAAACTCAATGGGTTTGGAGGGTTTGGAGAAGATGGGGGGGAGAATATGGAGAATACGGAAGGTATGGAGCTTGAGTGATATGGGATGGATAGTATTATTTGGAAAAAATTGGCAAATAAGGCTTGTGATGATGGCCGGGTGATACTACTTTCGGCTAAAATGAGTAATTTTGTGTCCGAAAAAGATATGAATAAGCCTGTTCGATTGTTCTCAAGACTGCTCGCAGCTATACTTGTAGGCGTATGTATGTGCCTGTCGGCACCTCGTACGTCAGCATTTTCGTTGGCCTTGGACTCGGTGGCCGAGTGGGGCAAGTTCCCGCGGTTTTGCGTAAATGTCTATCGTTGGGGCGACCGCTTTTTCAATACATACGACAGCGCTTACGTCAAAGGTCCCGGCACAAAATTCAATGTCAAGTTCAAGTTTGATTCGTGGTTTGACAATTATAATTTTCGGTTCACCAATGATGATGTGCGGATGACAATGATTTCCGACCCCAATACTACGGCCGGAGTATGGCTGACTTATTTGGCGGTATCTGCCGGATATGATATAAATGTGAGCAAGATTTTCGGCGGTGCACAGACTTCGCGTCGGCGTTGGAATTTTCGGCTTAATTGTGCGTTGCTTACTGCCGAGTTGTATTGGATAACCAATGATGTGGACACGCGCATAGTCTCCATGGGCTCGGGTAGCAGTATCCGGCATCCCAATTATCGGTTCTCGGGCTTGGATACTAAGATTTTCGGGCTTGACACATATTATTACTTTAATAATAAGCGCTATTCACGAGCAGCGGCATTCAATTACAGTAAATTGCAGCAGCGGTCTCAGGGTTCTTGGTTTTTGGGATTCTCGTACTGGGTACAGGACTACACCTTTGATTTTGGGCAACTTCCGGAAGATATGCGTTCCCAATTGCCCGAGAGTTGGGCTGCAAACGACTACAACTACTATTTGCGCAACAACAATTATGCCTTGTGCGGCGGTTATGGCTACAACTGGGTACTCAATAAACATTGGACCATAGGCATAAGCGAGTCTCCTCTATTGGGTATAAAGCACGGGCGCGAGAATAAAGGTCCGGCCAAGGTGTCTCTGTCGCTGTACAACCGGGCGCAAGCTTCGGCCATATGGAACAACCGTCGGTGGTTTGCCGGAATTATCCTCAGCGCCGAAAACGGGTTGTTCTATAATAAGGAGCACACCTTAATTTCGGGCGTGTTCACCGCCGAGGCATCCGTCGGCTTTCGTTTCAATATCTGGTAAATGCCATCCTCGCGACCGTATACACTTATCGCCGTTGTGCGCTTGTGAGTGACGTCAGCCGCGTGGTCATACTATGCGCAGGGCAGTGTATTTGCCATCTTTGCCCGGGATGGCGAGTACTGCGATGTCGTTGCCATCGATGATGTCCGGTGTGAGCAGGTGTTGGCCGACATATGCTTTGCCGATGAAGGTGTAGGCCTTGCCGGTGGCGCCTACGCGTCGCTTTACGGTGCCGCTGAATTCTTGGACAAAGGACGGTATGGATTCTGATATGGACGCTTTGAGGACTTTCTTGCCGGCGATGACGGCTTCGATGGCGGTGGCATCGGGAGCTTTGGTCGGTAGGTGGAGACGGTGTGGGTCAAGTATGTAGCAGTTTCCATCGGCGTCCGCAGCTCGCCATAGACGCTTCTTAGTGTCTTTTCGATCTGTTGTTTCGCCCGTTTTGACAAGTGTCACGCGAGTGGTATTGTCATATAGATATATATCGGCATCTTCGGCATGAGTGCGTATGAAGTCTCGGCCGTCGGCTTCGGCCGTTCCGGCCGGTATGCGGGCCGAAACCTTTGCCGCAGTCGGTGGAATATGCCATTTTTGATGCTCGTAGCATTGTCGGACAAGAGCCAATTGCCCGGCAGCGAGGGCATATTCGCCCCGTTCGCACAATTGGTCCGCCAGGTAGATGCGGATTTTGCCTATGAATTCCTCCTTGGTTTTGATGCTCAGGGCCATACATGTCAGGGCCAAGCGAGTGTCCGTGTCATCGACGAGGGCGGCCAACTCGGCCCAAATGTAGTAGCGTGAAGCATTTCGTTTGAGCAACTTGCGGTAGAGGTCTATGGCTTTGTCTTTTTGGTGGAAATGCAGGTATATTTGTGCGCGTTGGCGTGGCAGGTCCGGATTGTTGTCGAAAGTTTCGAGCGCTTTGTCTATCAGAGACATAAAATCATCGGACGGGTCGCGGCCATCGGTCGCTATTTCCTTGACGTATACCTTGATAAGCCTCTCGACAAGTGAAGGCGATGTGCCGTGTTCGCCCCGAAATTGTTTCCAATCCTCGGGACGCAGTTTGACACTACCGCCCCAAAGATCGAAAAAGTTGTGGATGATAAAATCCGGCGTATAGGTCAAAACGGGTGTTAAAATCGCTATAATAGCGATGATTAACAGCA
>ERZ808240.1678-NODE-1678-length-26679-cov-5.840820_pt1 | contig 26679 bp, 21 predicted proteins | sample MGYA00521084_ERZ808240 | MGnify/ENA primary metagenome ERZ808240 (study PRJEB31516, sample SAMN03275571) | gut metagenome | biome: mammalia-associated habitat; material: feces | host: Papio cynocephalus | place: Kenya | collected 2012-08-06 ... | reverse complement strand
AAAATCCTCCATAATCACAACAAAGGACTATGGAGGATAAATCTATATAAATATCTGAAAAACAGATAATTACTTCTTGTTGAGAGCGAGGTCAGCCTTTACTGCGCATGCTACAGAGCAACCTACCATCGGGTTGTTACCAATACCGAGGAAGCCCATCATCTCAACGTGAGCAGGAACTGAAGAAGAACCTGCGAACTGAGCGTCAGAGTGCATACGACCCATGGTGTCGGTCATACCATAAGAAGCAGGACCTGCAGCCATGTTATCTGGGTGAAGAGTACGACCTGTACCACCACCTGAAGCAACGCTGAAGTAGTTCTTACCAGCAAGGATACGTTCCTTCTTGTAAGTACCAGCTACAGGGTGTTGGAAACGTGTTGGGTTAGTAGAGTTACCAGTAATTGATACGTCTACATCTTCCTTCCACATGATAGCTACACCTTCGCGTACATCGTCAGCACCATAGCAGTTTACCTTTGCACGAGGACCATCGCTGTAAGAGGTAGTCTTAACAACTTCAAGTTCACCTGTGTAGTAGTTGAACTTAGTTTGTACATAAGTAAAGCCATTGATACGGCTGATAATCATAGCAGCATCTTTACCTAAACCATTGAGGATGCAACGGAGAGGTTTGTCTGCTGGGCGGCTTTGGTTAGCCATTTGTGCAATTTTGATAGCACCTTCAGCAGCTGCGAAACTCTCGTGACCTGCCAAGAAAGCAAAGCACTTAGTTTCAGGTGAAAGAAGACGTGCTGCCAACTTACCATGACCAATACCTACCTTACGATCGTCTGCTACAGAACCAGGGATGCAGAATGATTGCAAACCTTCGCCAATATATTCAGCTGCTTCTACAGCATCTTTAGCTTTTTCCTTAAGAGCAATAGCAGTACCTACAACGTAAGCCCATTTTGCATTCTCAAAGCAAATCATTTGTGTGCTTTCGCACTCCATGTAAGGATCAATGCCGTAAGATTCGCAAATCTGGTTAGCCTCTTCAATGTCTTTGATGCCGTGCTTGTTGAGAGCAGCAAGGATCTGCTTCATGCGACGGTCTTGGCTTTCAAACTGAACTTTTCTAATCATTTGTGTGTTCCTCCTTAATCTTTACGTGGGTCAATAGATTTAACTGCACCCTGTTCGGCAGTTGTACGGCCGTAGCGTCCAGTTACACTCTTAAGAGCTTCGTTGGCATCAACGCCCTTCTTGATAGCATCCATGAATTTGCCCATGTGAACAAATTCGTAACCAATAACTTGGTCGTCTTTGTCAAGGAACATCTTTGTGATGTAACCTTCGGTGAGTTGGAGGTAACGAGTACCCTTAACCTTAGTACCATAGAGAGTACCAGACTGGCTGATAAGTCCCTTACCAAGGTCTTCAAGGCCAGCACCAATTACAAGACCGCCTTCTGAGAAAGCGCTTTGTGTACGACCATAAACAATTTGGAGGAAGAGTTCACGCATTGCGGTGTTGATAGCATCGCAAACGAGGTCGGTGTTGAGAGCTTCGAGGATGGTTTTGCCAGGAAGAATTTCACTTGCCATTGCTGCAGAGTGAGTCATACCTGAGCAACCAATAGTTTCAACCAAGCATTCTTCAATGACGCCTTCTTTTACATTCAATGTAAGTTTGCACGCACCTTGTTGTGGCGCACACCAACCCACACCGTGAGTAAGACCAGAGATGTCTTTGATTTCCTTTGCTTGTACCCACTTGCCTTCTTCAGGAATAGGTGCGGGACCATGGTTGGGGCCTTTGGCTACGCAACACATGTTTTGTACTTCGTGTGAATATTCCATGTTTTGAGTTTTGTATTTAATAGAATACTGAATGATTCTAAATATAAGACTTTGCTTATTTTATTTGCTGCAAAGTTACGCTATCTTTTGCGAAAATACAAGTATAAAATACTCTTTTAAGCATAAAAAAAGACGTAATAATGCTACATTACTTTACCATAATGGGGCCTTCAGCGTGAAAACCTCTCAAAAAGTCTTTTATATCCATTCTTTTCTTGCCAGCTATTTGTATTGTTTGTAGTAGCTGATAACCGTCGGATTGTGCCACTTTAAAGAAGCTTTTGCCATCGGTAACAACGGTTCCTGGTTCTTCTTTTACGGTGCAAAAATCTTTGCTTGAGGCATATATTTTTAGCACCGATGTTTTGTTGTTATGTAAAAGTTCTGTCCATGCAGCAGGGTAGGGCGATAGTCCTCTTATAAAGTCGTAGGTTCTTTTTACTCCCACGCTCCAATCGATGTGGCACGTATCTTTAAATATTTTAGGTGCGGGGCGCAAGGGCTCATTGCTTACGAGTTCTGACTGAGGGATGGGATGAACGTTGTTGTTGAGAATGTCATCAACTGTTTTAATCACGAGGTCGGCACCAAGATACATCAGTTTATCGTGCACATTCTCTGCATTGTCGGTGTCGAGGATGGGTACAGGAACTCGCTGTATAACTTTGCCCGTATCAATGTTGTGGTCAAGAAAGAATGTGGTGATGCCCGTTTGCTTATCTCCGTTGATAATGGCCCAATTAATAGGTGCTGCCCCTCTGTATTGTGGTAGTAAGGCGGCATGTAGATTAAAGGTTCCTAATCGTGGCATAGCCCAAACCACCTCGGGCAACATTCTAAAGGCTACCACTATTTGCAGGTCGGCATTGAGCGCTTTCAGTTCTGCAATAAAGCCTTCGTCCTTTAGTTTTGCGGGTTGAAGCACTTTGATGTTGTGCTCTACAGCATATTTTTTTACGGGAGATGCCGAAAGTTCTGTTTGGTGTCTGCCAATAGGTTTGTCGGGCATTGTGATAACGCCTACAATGTTGTATCCACCCTCAACAAGCTTTTTTAAAGGCTCTACTGCAAAGTCGGGGGTGCCCATATATACAATTTTAAGATCTTCTTTCTTCATGTTTAAATTAGTGTAGGAACGTGCTGTATTTTATCTTATTTGCAAGCAGTATATAAAGTGCTTAATCCAAAAGTAAATCGTTTGAATTTAACGTCGTTAAAGCCTGCCTTTTGTAGTATTTGTTGCATTACCTCGCCTTGTGGAAAAGCCTCCATCGTTGCAGGCAGATAGGCGTAGGCATTGTTATCTTTAGAGATTATTTTGCCCAATGTTGGCATAAATATGTGAGAATAAAACCCAAATAGCTGCTTCATTGGGAAGCGGTTGGGCGAAGTGAGTTCAATGATAACTAGTCTGCCTTGAGGCTTAAGAACGCGACACATTTCGCGCAAACCTTGGTCGAGATTTTCAAAGTTGCGTATGCCATAAGCCACCATTACGGCATCAAACGAGTTTGATGGCAAGGACAAGTTAAGACAATCTTCCTTTTGAAAATGAATAACGTTGTCTAATTGTGCCTCTTTAACTTTGTTTTTTGCAACGTTCATCATGCCCTCAGAAAGATCTATTCCCAGCAATTCTTTGGGTTTAAGTTCTTTAGCTGCAAGCATGGCAAAATCGCCAGTTCCAGTAGCCACGTCGAGTATGCGTTGCGGGTTGAATGGGCGTAAAGAGTTTATTGCGGCCTTGCGCCAATGTTTGTCAATTCCTAACGACAAAGTATGATTTAGCAAGTCGTAAGAATGTGCTATTTGGTCGAACATTCTTTCAACTTGTACCCCCTTTGCTTCGTTTGAATTGTAAGGCTTTATTTTTTCTTGTTTATATGTCATATTAGGTACAAAGTTAGTGCAAGGCGAGCGATGTTCCAAACGAAAGACTAAAGTTTTTCGTTTGGAACATCCGAGCCGCCGCCTAACTTGGCAAGAGCAGAGTTAGTGCAAGGCGAGCGATGTTCCAAACGAAAGACCAAAGTTTTTCGTTTAGAACATCCGAGCCGCCGCCTAACTTGGCAAGAGCAGAGTTAGTGCAAGACGAGCGATGTTCCAAACGAAAGACTAAAGTTTTTCGTTTGGAATGCTCAATGAGCACTCCTATTTACTCTAAGTTCTAAACTTGAGTAAATATATAAAACAAACAAGGTACATAACCTTAACTAATGTTGAAAGATTATGTACCTTGTTATCAAAAAGAGATTATGCAAGATTATTCTTCTTATTGATTTGCTGTTGAGCATATTCCTTTGTTACAACGAATTTTCGTTTTTTTGTAGAGGGTATTTCAAACATGGCATCTGTCATGATAGTTTCTACAATAGAACGAAGACCACGTGCTCCTAACTTAAACTCAACCGCCTTATCAACAATAAAGTTAAGCGTATCTTCGTTGAATGTTAATTCAACTCCGTCCATCTTAAACAATTTGACATACTGCTTAATAATAGAGTTTTTGGGTTCGGTAAGAATACGCGACAAAGCCTTTTTATTTAAAGGATTGAGGTAGGTAAGAACTGGCAGACGACCAATGATTTCGGGTATCAAACCAAACGAGCGTAGGTCTTGTGGTTCGATATACTGCATAAGGTTCTTTGGGTCAATCTTCTTTACGTTTTGCACAGAATCAAAGCCCACTGTATGCGCATTAAGTCGCTGAGCAATCTTCTTTTCAATTCCGTCGAATGCACCACCACAGATAAAAAGAATGTTGCGTGTGTCTACATGCACATAATCTTGGTCGGGATGTTTACGTCCTCCCTTGGGTGGTACATTAACCATTGTGCCTTCAAGCAGTTTAAGTAAGCTCTGCTGAACTCCTTCGCCGCTTACGTCGCGTGTGATCGAAGGATTATCAGCTTTGCGAGCAATCTTGTCTATCTCGTCGATAAACACAATACCACGTTCTGCCTTCTCAACATCGTAGTCGGCCACTTGCAGCAGACGCGAAAGTATACTCTCAACATCTTCGCCCACATAGCCCGCTTGTGTAAATACAGTTGCATCTACGATAGTGAATGGTACGTTAAGCAAGCGAGCAATTGTTTTAGCCAAAAGAGTCTTACCTGTACCCGTTGAGCCCACCATGATGATGTTTGACTTTTCAATTTCTACATCATCATTTTCGTCAGTTTTAGGTTGCGACAAACGTTTGTAGTGGTTGTAAACGGCCACGCTCATAAACTTCTTGGCGTCGTCCTGGCCAATGATATATTGGTCGAGATACTCTTTAATTTCCTTAGGCTTAGGCACAGCTTTAAGGTCGATAGTTTCGATAGGTTTGCTATCTTTATGCTCTGCCTCGCTGGTAATCTCAGGGAAATATTGTTTTATTATGTCGTAGGCACTTATCACGCAGTCAGAGCAGATATATCCGTTAGCTCCTTTTAATAGAGTAGGGACCTCTGACTCTGGGCGTCCGCAAAAGGTGCATACATGCTCTTTGTTGTTTGTCATATACTATTGTTCATTCTCAGCAGAAATGGTGTCTTCGGTTGAGGTAGTCTTTTTTTGTGGTTTGTATATTTGGTCTATCATGCCATATTCTTTAGCCTCGGCTGCTGTCATCCAATAATCGCGATCAGAGTCGGCCCACACTTTGTCGAAGTCGGTGTGTGAGTGGTCGGCAATGATGGTATAGAGTTCTTTCTTTAGCTTCTGTATTTCGCGAGCAGTAATCTCTATGTCTGAGGCTTGACCTTGTGCACCACCCATAGGTTGGTGAATCATCACTCTGCTATGAGGCAGAGCTTTGCGCTTGCCTTCTTGACCAGCCACGAGCAAAACGGCTGCCATCGAAGCTGCCATACCTGTGCAGATTGTAGACACTTCGCTTCGGATAAATTGCATGGTGTCGTAGATGCCTAAACCAGCATAAACTGAGCCACCAGGCGAGTTAAGGTAAATGGAGATGTCTTTGCCTGAGTCTACAGAGTCGAGATAGAGTAATTGAGCTTGAAGGGTGTTTGCTGTATAATCGTCGATTTGTGTGCCAAGAAAGATAACGCGGTCCATCATCAAACGCGAAAATACGTCCATCTGCGTCACGTTGAGTTGTCTTTCCTCCAATATATATGGGTTGAGGTATTGGTTCTGGCTTTTAATCACATCGTCGAGTACCATAGAGTTTATACCTGCGTTGGCACGAGCAAATTTCTTAAAATCGGATGTAATATTCATATTGTTCTAAATGTATAAAATGTGCGAATATGCAATTACGCGCATACACCATCTATGTGTGTAAGCTGATGGAACGTTGGTTTGTATGGTTCAAACTCTATCCACGTTTTTGCATATTCGCACATCATATTTAAATGTGCATTTTATCTATAAGATAATACTGCGTTATTAAGCCTCTTTTTCTTCGCTTTTTTCTTCAAACATCTTAGCAAAGTCTTCGGTCGAGATGCTCTTATTGTTGAGTTTAACAACCTTCTTCAAAGCTTCGGCCAACTTCTGATCTACGCAACGATCTACCAATTGGTTTACTTGTTCTTGGTGCTTAAGCATCTCTTGTGCATAGTTCTCAAGATACTCGTCAGGAATGTTATTCATACCATATTGAGCAAATTGGAAACGAGCTGCTTGAACTGCTGCTGCTTTGATGTCTTTGTCGTTTATCTTAATCTTGTTAGCCTTAACAAGTTGTTCTTTGATAAGGTGCCACTTGAGTTCTTCGATGCTCTTAGCATAGTTATCCTCAACAAATTTTTCATCCTTATCCTTGTTGTTGGCCTTCATGATTTTCTTAAGGAGTTCATCGGGGAATTCGAGCTCACCAACCTTGTTCTCCATGTATGAGCGAACATCAAGGAGGAACTTGTAGTCGCTATCGTTAGTTTGTAGTTCTTGGATGCTCTCCTTGATTTTGTTACGAGCTTCTTCCTCGCTCTTAACCTCGTCTTTGCCAAATGCTTTATCAAAGAATTCTTGGTCGAGTGTGGCAGGAACGAAACGACTAATTTCGTTTACTTGGAAGCTGAAGTTGCCAGTGTGGTTCTTAACGTCTTCGCGTTCAACCTTGAAGAGCGACATAAGTTCTGCCTCGTTAGCATCGTATGCAGTAGTAGGGTTGAATGTTAATACGTCATTCTTCTTTGCAGCTTCAAAAATCTTCTTTTGGTCGTCGTTTTGGAAGTAAGCAGGCATTAAAGATGCTGTTTCAACTACGATACCACCTTCTTTAGGTTGTCCGTTTTCGTCAAGTTCAGCAAGCGTACCACGAAGGATGTCTTTTTCTTCGTAGCTTTCAACGCTTTCGGGGTGACCAGCTTGTTGCTGAAGAGCACCGAGTTGCTTGCTAATCATGTCGTCGCTAACCTCAATGTCATAGTAGTCAATAGTATCTTCTTCGCTCAATTCAGCTTTGAACTTAGGAGCAATGGCGATATCAAAGATAAAGGTGAAGTCATCTTGCTTTTCGATGTCTTGTGGTTGTTGCTTATCGCTGCCGAGAGGCTCGCCGAGCATGTTAATCTTCTTGCTCTTTATATAATCAAAAAGGGTGTCTTGCAAGAGTTTGTTTACTTCTTCAGCCTTAACTTGTGTGCCGTACATCTTCTTTACCAACGATGCAGGTACGTGTCCAGGACGGAAACCAGGCATTTGTACTTTCTTGCCAAGATCCTTAAGAGATTTGTTTACATTTGCTTCATAATCAGCCTTTGCCATATTAATGGTTAATTCGCCACTAACCTTGCTGATTTTTTCAAACTGAATATCCATTTGTTGTTTTCGGTTTTATTATTTCGTTTTATAATACTTATTGTTATGCCTTTTGTTGGGGAATTCTTTGCTTCCCTAACATCAGCATAAGGCATAAGCGATGGCAAAATTAATATTTTTCTTTGATAAAGCGGTATTTGCAAGCAATCTTTTTGAATATGTGTGTACGTTTTTCTTCATGATAAGCTGAAATTTGCCGATGTTTATGGATAGAACCATTGAATAATGGTGATAGTTTTGGGGGGCATAAACTGTGGTGTAAGTAGATTTGCATTGTTGTAATGTAAGCGAATAATGCAATTATGGTTTTTGATAGAAACGCATTATATTTGTATAAGGATACGCACTATAGTTTGCTCATTTCGGTCGAGATGAACATTCATTACGACCGAGATGAACATTCATTACGGTCGAGATGAACATTCATTACGACCGAGATGAGCAAACTATAATGCGTTCTTAACGCAACTATGCAGCCTATGTTATGCCACCATAACTATAATTCTTATTATACTTATCACTAATTTTGCGTAAAAAGAAGAATGCAGCGTATACCGTAAATAAAATTAACTACGAGACGAAAAAACATCAATATTTATTGGGTCAATTACCTTTTCAAAGTGAATACATATTTATATGCGCATTTTGTTTCATTTTATTTTATTTGTTCACAAAGAAAACGTAACTTTGCAGCGTTAAAACTTATAAATAAAAAGAATAATCATGAAAAAAACCATCTTGGTTACAGGCGGTACTGGTTTTATCGGTTCGCACACAACGGTAGAGTTGCAAAATGCAGGCTACGATGTAGTGATTGTAGATAACTTGTCAAACTCTAAGGCAGAAGTAGTTGATGGTATTGAAAAGATAACAGGCATTCGTCCTGCTTTTGAACAAGTTGATTGCTGCGATTTGGAAGCTTTGGAAAATGTATTCAAAAAGCATCCTGCCATATCAGGTATTATTCATTTTGCTGCATCAAAGGCTGTTGGCGAAAGTGTTCAACTTCCTTTGAAATACTATGAAAACAATCTCTTGTCGCTTATCAACTTGCTGAAGTTGATGCCTAAGTACGACGTTAAGGGCATTATCTTCTCGTCTTCTTGCACAGTTTATGGTCAGCCCGACCCCGAGAACCTCCCTGTTACAGAAGAAGCTCCTATCAAGAAGGCCGAAAGTCCTTATGGCAACACTAAGCAGATTAACGAAGAGATTATTCAGGATTATGTGCATAGTGGAGCAAAGATTAGCGCTATTATCTTGCGTTACTTCAACCCAATAGGTTCGCACCCAACTGGTATTATCGGCGAAATGCCTAATGGCGTTCCTGCAAACCTCATCCCTTACTTAACTCAAACAGCAATGGGCATTCGTCCTTGCCTCAAGGTGTTTGGCGATGACTACGATACTCCCGATGGTTCGTGCATCCGCGACTACATTTATGTACTCGACCTTGCTAAAGCACACGTTGCTGCAATGGCTCGCATTGTAGAGGACAAGAACACTGACCCCGTAGAAATCTACAACATCGGTACAGGCCATGGTGTGAGCGTGTTGGAACTCATCCACACATTCGAAAAGTGCACTGGCGTTAAATTGAACTACGAGATTGCACCACGTCGTGAAGGTGATATCGAAAAGGTATGGGGCAATGTAGACAAGGCTAATAAAGTGCTTGGTTGGAAGGCTGTTCATACTCTTGAAGAGGCTTTGTCTTCTGCATGGAATTGGCAACAAAAGCTCCGTGAGCGTGGCATTATGTAATTAACCTTCTAAGAGGTATAGTTACAAGAGAAATATAAGGTTCGTAAAAAATTATAGCGTTGTAATAATAGTTGCTATGATTTTTTACGAACTTTTTTAAGTAGGTGTTCAAAATTAATTGATATGAATTTGTGCATTGTTTTTGTCAGAAGCATAGGCTGAAGAGGGAGCGTAGCGGGCTACGTGACCGATGAAGCCTGTGATTATGGCGGAAACAATGTGCTAAGGCATATCAATTAATGTAGGACATGATTGTATAAATTAATTTTGAATACCTATTCATTAATGATTATCAATAAGTAACAAGTATATTTTGCAACCATATTATTTATTACAAGAGTCGTTGCTCCGTCGCAACTTATCGCTGATAAAGAGTATAAGCGATAGGGCGGGGGTGGAGTTTATATTAGCTTTTAAGGCTTATGCGTTGTGGAAGACTTTTCCTATTTTCAGAGAATACATTCACCACACAACTGCATCATCGCCCTACGAAGCACTGCTGGCATACAAAGAGTTTGGCACAAAGGCACACACTTATTCGCCTGCTTACGAGGACGACACTTTCGATACCATCCTTGAGTGTTCGAGCCATATAACATTTAATTCGCTTACTCAATTTGAACGCTTCAGCCCAAAGGTTATGGCAATGCCGCAGGGCGAACGCCCAAGTATGGGACTGCGTATAAATCCCGAACATAGCGAAATTGAGACAGAGCTCTACAATCCATGTGCACCTGGTTCTCGTTTCGGTGTTTTAGCATCGCAGTTGCCCGACACTTTACCCCAAGGCATTGATGGATTTCATTGCCATTGTCATTGCGAAAGTTCGGCAGAGGCTTTGCAACATACTTTAGGGTGGATTGAAAAGAAATTTGATAAGTGGTTGCCACAAATAAAATGGTTAAACCTTGGCGGCGGACATTTGGTGACGCGCAAGGATTATAACGTTGATTTGTTGATAGATTTGCTTAAATCGTTTAAACAAAAATATCCTAATCTATCAGTTATACTTGAGCCAGGTTCTGCATTTGCATGGCAAACGGGCAATCTTGTATCGCAGGTTGTTGACATTGTAGAAAACCACGGCATAAAAACGGCTATACTAAACGTAAGTTTTACATGCCACATGCCCGACTGCCTTGAAATGCCGTATCATCCTAAGGTGACGGGGGCTGAAACAATTGAAGATGCACGCGAAAAAGGCATTGAAACAGATAGCTGCATTTATCGCTTAGGAGGTAATAGTTGCTTGAGTGGCGACTACATGGGCTATTGGCGTTTTGATAAGCCATTAAAGGTTGGCGACATCGTGACTTTTGAGGACATGATACATTACACCACCGTGAAGACCAACATGTTTAATGGTATACATCATCCTTCGCTAAAGATACAACACCTTGATGGTGAGGTAGAGACGCTTCGCGATTATTCTTACGAGGATTATCGCGACAGAATGGATTAAAGATGTTTCTTTTTAACTACAAATGAACGTGTCTGATAATATATGGTTGCCACTGGGTATGCCCTGCGCTGATGAACTAAAGGCAAATACTTTCATGCTATCTCATTGGCAAGAATGCAATGCCCAAAAACGTGTACTCTTGCTCAACTTGATGCCACAAAAGAAGGTTACAGAACTCGACATCGCTCGCACTTTGCAAGCGTGTGGCATGCCGGTTCAAATATTGCCGATGAAGATAAAAGGACAAGTATACAAAACTACTCCAATGGAACACATGGATGCTTTTTATCTGAATTTTGAGGAATATGAGCCTTACGAGTTCGACCACATGATTATAACAGGTGCTCCACTTGAACAAATCCCCTTTGAACAAGTACGTTATTGGCGCCAATTATGCGACATTATGGATTGGGCTGATAAGCACGTCGGACATACGCTATATATATGCTGGGGAGCGCAGGCTGGACTTTATAAGCACTATGGCATACCTAAATATGGACTTCCAGATAAGATGTTTGGCATTTTTGATCAAAACATTTTAGTGCACAATTCACCTTTGATGCGAGGCATGCAGAATTCTTTTAAGATGCCCAACTCGCGTCATACAGAGGTGCGAGCCACTGATATAAAAAGACTTGCTGGCGATGAACTTGACATTGTGGCGTTGAGCAATGAAAGTGGGGTAGGGGTAGTAGCTACGAAAGATTGTCGCCGCACCTTTATTGTAGGTCATCTTGAGTATGAACCCAATACATTGCACAATGAGTATGTGCGAGATGTTTCAAAAAAATTGCCTATAAAAAAACCTCTCCATTACTATGATGCTAATGGAAAGGTGGTATATTCGTGGAAAAAAGATGCTACACAGTTTTATTATAACTGGTTAGATTTATAAGTAAAAAGAGCTATTTTTAGACGACATTTTATTCATCTGAAAATAGTTCTTTTTTATTGTTTATGTTGAGTTGATTATTCGCTAAAATAAGACTTAGGAAGTTGGCGACAATTGTATCCAGAAGCCATTATTTCGCCATAAGCACCAGCTGAAAGAAAGGCTATAAAATCGCCTCTATGAGTTACAGGTAATACCTCGTCGGTGCTGAACACATCGCTACTCTCGCAGATAGGACCCACAACATCGTAAGTTGATGTAGGCGTTTCGGCACTGGCTGAAATGTTTTCTGTAAAATGATGAGAGCCGTACATGGCAGGACGTATCAGTTCGGTAAAACCTGCATCAACAATAACAAACTTCTTGCAGTGCCCCTCTTTTACGTAAAGAGTACGGGCAATGAGCGAACCACACTGCCCCACAACGCTACGTCCTAATTCAAAGTGTAATTGTTGGCCAGGACGAAGTTCAAGATTGCTTGCAAACGTAGCAAAATATTCCTTAAAGTTAGGAATAGGATTGGCATTAGGATTTTCATAGTCTATACCTAATCCACCTCCTACGTTGATATTTTTAGTTTGTATACCTTCGCTCTCAAGCACATCTTGCAACTCGTTTATGCGATGACATAAAGTTGCATATACAGAAAGGTCGAGTATCTGACTACCAATGTGGAAATGCAACCCTGTGTATTCAACAGCGTCTAACTCGTTGGCACGACGTATGGCAGCAACCATATCTTCCATAGCAATGCCAAACTTATTCTCGTTCAAGCCTGTTGTTATTTTGGCATGAGTGTGCGCATCAACATTGGGATTGATACGGAATGCAACATGTGCTTTCTTACCCATAGCACGAGCCAAGTCGTTGATAACTTCAAGTTCGGGAAGGCTCTCTACATTGAAACTGTGTATCTCTTCGTTCAGTGCAGTACGGATTTCTTTGTCACTCTTACCAACACCTGCATAAACAATTTTGTTGGCAGCAAAGCCCGCAGCACGCGACACTTCAATCTCTCCACCTGATACGCAGTCGGCTCCCAAGCCTGCCTCTGCTATTGTTTCAAGTATGCGTGGATTAGCATTTGCTTTTACGGCATAATGCACATGAAAATTAGGGCGATTGCCTATTTCTGTTTGTATAGCCTTAAGCGTTTCGCGCAGAATGCTTAAGTCGTAATAGTAGAATGGAGTGTCAAGTCCAGCAAATCTTGTGATAGGAAAATTCATTCGTTTAATTTAGTGTAAAAAAAATGCCATATCAATTAGATGCTGAACATGTGCAAAGTACAGCATCTAATTGATAATGGCCTCTTATTTGTTAGTTTTGTTGTTAAATAGTTTCTCGCTTAGCGCACAAAGAGCCGCCTTTTTGTCGCTTTCGCGTACCAAGAACGAAATGTTATGGTTGCTACCACCATACGAAATCATGCGAACAGGAATTTGCGACATTGCCTCTGTAACAAGGGTTTCAAAGCCTACATTGCCCCAACGAAGGTCGCCTACAACACAGATAATACACATGTTTTCGTCAATGCTGACAGTGCCAAACTTCTTTAGCTCTTCTACGATGTTAGCCAAGTGTGCATTGTTGTCGATGGTAAGCGTAACACCTACTTCGCTTGTTGTAACCATGTCGATGGGGGTGTGATTAACCTCAAATGTCTCAAACAACTTATGTAAGAAGCCCGTGGCTAAAAGCATACGTGACGAAACAATCTTGATGGCTGTGATATTATCTTTTGCTGCAACAGCCTTAATAGTTCCGCTCTGCATTTGGTCGTTAATAATTGTTCCAGGTGCAGAAGGGTCCATTGTGTTGAGCAATCTTACAGGTACGCCCGCATAGTGAGCAGGCTGAATGCAAGTAGGATGCAAGATTTTTGCACCAAAGTATGCAAGTTCGGCAGCTTCTTCAAAGTTGAGTTGTCGTACAGGGGTAGTGTTGGGAACAAAACGAGGGTCGTTGTTGTGCATACCATCAATATCTGTCCAAATTTGAATTTCATCTGCACGCAACACAGCGCCAATAAGACATGCTGTATAGTCCGAACCACCACGTTGTAAGTTGTCTACATTACCCTCTGCATTTCTGCAAATAAATCCTTGGGTAATATATAAATCGTAATTAGGATTCTTTTTCAGAATAGCATTCAGATGCTCCTTGATATACTCCATGTCTGGCTCGCCATTGACATCTGTACGCATATATTCCAAGGCTGGAATAAGCATCACCTTAACGCCATTTTCTTTCAGATAATTAGTCACCATGTTGGTGCTCATTATCTCACCTTGAGCAAGAATTTCCTTTTCGAGCGTGTCTGAGTACTCCTTGCTTGTCATGTTGTGAAGATGCATAAAGATGTCTACCAACAAACTGCTCGTATTCTTTACGTTCTCTTCTTTTGCATATAGTTCTTCTACGTGATTGCGGTAGATTGTGCGTAGCTTATTTATAACGTTGCTTGCTGCTTCAGCATTATGCTTCTTAATATAATCTGCAATCTCAACAAGTGAATTAGTGGTTCCAGACATTGCTGAAAGAACAACAATCTTTTGTTCACCATCATTAATGAGCTTGCAAACGTCTTTCATTCTTTGTGGCGATCCTACAGATGTTCCGCCAAACTTTAGAATTTTCATATATATATGGTAAGAATTAATATTACAATTAAATTAATTGAACAACTACTGTTTGTTCAGAAACTAATTATTGAGTGTTTTTGCTTCCTGGCATATTGTATTGATTGGTTACATCGCTGATGCTTTCGTCCTCGCATTTATATACAATACCTGGAAATTCGGATAGTAAGTTGATATTGTGAGTCACCATTACAACAGCACTGCCTTGCTCACGAACCGACTGTAAAATAGTCATAATCTCTCTGCTCGTAGTAGGATCAAGATTTCCGATAGGTTCATCAGCAAGAACTATCTTAGGGCGATTGAGCAATGCACGCGCTATGCAAATCCTTTGTTGTTCGCCACCAGAGAGCTCGTGAGGAAAATTGTATAATTTGTCAGATAGCCCAACAAGATCAAGAACTTCTTTAATCCGATTAGGGCGTTCTTTCTTTTTCCAGCCAGTCGCACGCAGAACAAAATCAAGATTTTGCTCTATAGTTAGCTCGCGCAATAGATGAAAATCTTGAAACACAATGCCTATTTGTCTACGCAACAAGGGTATATTCTTTTGCTTAATTTTTGTAAGGTCAAAATCAAGAATTTTTGCATTGCCAGAAAATATAGGAAGTTCACCATAAAGCGCCTTAAGCAACGAACTTTTTCCACTTCCTACTTTACCTACAATATATATAAAATCATTGCTATCAACACAAAAATTCACATTATTAAGTATTGGATGCTCCTTGTGTCGTAAAACAACATCTTGTAGTTCTATAAGCATAGTTCTAAACGTTTTAGTCTAACTTCAATACGGCTAAGAAAGCCTTTTGTGGTACTTGTACGTTTCCGATTTCCTTCATACGTTTTTTACCTCTCTTTTGCTTTTCAAGCAATTTGCGCTTACGACTTATATCACCACCGTAACATTTTGCAGTGACGTCTTTTCTGACTTGCTTAACAGTTTCGCGTGCAATAATCTTAGCACCAATAGCTGCTTGAATAGCAATATCAAACTGTTGGCGAGGCAATAGCTCTTTTAGTTTCTCACACATTCTACGACCAAAGTATACTGAGTTATCAACGTGTGTAAGGGTTGATAAAGCATCAACGGGTTCACCATTCAGCAAGATGTCGAGTTTTACAAGCTTAGAGGGCCTAAAACCTATGGGATGGTAGTCGAATGAGGCATACCCTTTAGAGATACTTTTTAATTTGTCGTAAAAATCTATTACAATCTCAGCCAAAGGCATATCATAATAGAGCTCTACTCGATCGCCCGATACATATTCTTGTTTAACAAGCTCTCCACGTTTGCCAAGACAGAGCGTCATGATATTGCCAATATACTCGGTGCGTGTAATAATAGAGGCTCTGATGTATGGCTCCTCAATATGGTCTATCTCTGTTTGGTCTGGCATGCCCGCTGGATTATGAACTTCTTTCATTTCACCATGCTTGTCATATATATGATAGCTAACATTGGGCACAGTGGTAATCACGTTCATGTTAAATTCGCGATCAAGACGTTCTTGCACAATCTCCATGTGCAGAAGCCCAAGGAAACCACAACGGAAACCAAAGCCAAGTGCAACCGAAGATTCGGGTTGGAACGTTAGAGAAGCATCGTTTAGCTGAAGCTTTTCAAGGCTAGCACGCAATTGTTCAAAATCTTCAGTTTCTATAGGGTATACACCAGCAAAGACCATAGGCTTTACTTCTTCAAAGCCCTCAATAGCTTTTTTGCAAGGGTTTGCTACAGAGGTAATTGTATCGCCCACTTTTACTTCGGTTGCTGTTTTTATGCCACTCACAATGTATCCAACATCTCCACAATGGAGTTCGTTGCGTGGAGAAAGATCCATTTTAAGTACGCCCACTTCGTCTGCGTGATAGCTTTTTTGAGTATTTACAAAGATGACATCCTCGTCTTTATGGATGCATCCATTTACAATCTTAAAATAAGCAATTATACCGCGGAAGGGGTTGAAAACAGAATCGAATATAAGTGCTTGTAATGGGGCACTTTCATCACCTGTGGGGGCTGGTATTCTTTCAATAACTGCTTTCAAAATGTCTTCTACTCCCTCACCAGTTTTACCTGAAGCGCGGATAATCTCTTCGCGTTTACATCCCAATAAATCTATAATCTCGTCTTCTACTTCTTCGGGCATAGAGTTTACCATATCGCACTTGCTCAGTACGGGAATAATTTCAAGATTATGCTCTATGGCCATGTAGAGATTTGAGATAGTTTGAGCTTGCACGCCTTGTGTTGAGTCTACAAGCAATAAGCACCCCTCGCATGCAGCGATGCTACGCGACACTTCGTATGCAAAGTCTACGTGTCCTGGAGTGTCAATTAGGTTCAAACGATATGTTTCTCCGTTTAGCTGATACTCCATTTGTATGGCATGGCTCTTGATAGTGATACCTCTTTCACGTTCCAAATCCATATCATCAAGCATTTGGCCTTCCGTTACCTTTATGGTCCTTGTTTTTTCAAGCAAGCGGTCGGCTAAAGTGCTTTTTCCATGGTCTATATGGGCAATGATGCAAAAGTTGCGTATATGGTTCATTCTTCGGTTATTATTAAAAAGTAGAGGAGTGAATAAGGGATTATGTTTCTTTCGGTAAGCAGGTATTCATCATTATTTTTATATATAGAAGTGCTTAATGCAGATATAGCTTAAAGGCTTGTTTAAAGGAACATAGCGAGCTATGCGACTGAAAACAAACATTTTATGCGCTACACGTAATGCTTCAAATGTAAAAATAATAGGATAAGATTGAATTATGTAGATAATTTTAAATGCCTACTTATATGCAGAATAAAAAGCTAAGTAGGTATCAGAATTTTTCAGCTTCTTCAAAACTTACTGCACGCTTCAAGTCTTTTTCGCTTAATACGACATCGTCACCTTTAATAGGCCAATCAATGCCAATTGTTTCGTCATTGTACTTAATAGAACACTCGGATTGAGGTGCATAGCGATTATCAACCTTATAAGTGAATACTGCAGTATCGCTGAGTACTTGAAATCCATGAGCAAAGCCTCTTGGAATGAACAATTGTCGTTTGTTTTCGGCAGAGAGTTCAACCATTACATATTTGCCAAATGTGGGTGAGTCCTTGCGAAGGTCTACAGCGACATCTACAACTGTTCCTTGCAAAACACGAACAAGTTTAGCTTGTGAATCAGCTCCTTTTTGAAAGTGCAAACCACGGAGTACACCTCGTGAAGACATTGATTGATTGTCTTGAACAAAGTGTACTTCGTGGCCAATATTTTTATTAAAGTCTTCTTCACGCCATGTTTCCATGAAATATCCACGTGCATCTTCAAAAACTTTGGGTTCTAGAATCCAAACGTCTGGTATATCAGTTTTAATAAAATTCATAGAGCTTGTTATTTTATATTTTTTTCAAGAGTCAAAGCAAAGTTATATTGCAAACTTTGCCCTGACTTCTGATTATATTATCTGTATTATTTACAATTACAATTAGTTTGTTGCAACTTCAGATACAAACACCTTATTGTCCTTAATGTCTACCACAAGATGTTTGACTTCTGCATGTTCCATCATAAAGTCGCAAAGAGCATCTTCAATGTATTGTTGTATGGCACGCTTAAGAGAGCGAGCTCCATATTGAGCGTTAAAACCTTTCTCTACAACATATTTCTTAGCATTATCGCTTATTTGCAGAGAGTAGCCGTTAGTTTCCATACGTTCTACTAGGCTACCCAGTTCAAGTTCAGCAATTTGCAGTGCGCTCTTTTTGTTTAGAGGATTGAACATGATAATGTCGTCTAAGCGGTTAAGAAACTCTGGAGCAAATTGTTTGCGCAAAGTATTCAATATAACACTCTCGGCTTCATCATTCGTGAGTTCTTTATGAACACGTTCAAAACCAATTCCATTTCCATATTCACGGAGTTGGCGTGTTCCGCTATTTGATGTGAGAATGATAATGGTGTTTCTAAAGTCTACGGTAGTGCCATTGCCATCAGTCAGTCTACCTTCATCCATTACTTGAAGCAAAGTGTTGAACACATCTGGGTGTGCTTTTTCTATTTCATCAAGTAGGATAACAGAATAGGGATGTCTGCGTACCTTCTCCGTAAGCTGTCCGCCTTCTTCATATCCAACGTATCCAGGAGGCGCTCCTACCAAACGGCTCACACTATACTTTTCGCCATATTCGCTCATATCAACTCTTATCAATGCATCTTTAGAGCCGAACATCCATTCGGCAAGGCATTTTACAAGGTGAGTCTTACCAACGCCAGTTGGTCCAACAAACATGAACGTTCCTATAGGCCGGTCATTTCCTTTCAGTCCGATACGACTACGTGTAATAGCTCTTACTAAGCGTTCTATGGCTTTATCTTGTGAAATAACACGTTTTTGTAGGGCTTGAGCCATACCTTTGAGTTTTTGACTTTCGCTTGTTGCAATGCGTGTTGCAGGAACACCGCTCATCAATGACACTACTTCAGCAACAATGTTTTCATCAACTTCAGCAGGATGTTCTTGTTGCGAATTTTGCCAATCATGCGTTAGCTTTTCAACCTCTAGTGTAATTTGTTGTACCTCATCTCGAAGGTTTGCAGCACGTTCATAGTCTTGGTCTTGTGCTGCTTGTAGCTTTTGCTTCCTTAATGTTTCAATGAGTTTTTCTTTATCCTCAATTGCCTTTGGCACTTCGGCACCTGCAAGGTGCATTCTTGCTCCGGCCTCGTCCATTGCATCAATAGCTTTATCAGGCATTGAGCGGTCTGTTACATACCTATTAGTAAGTTCAACACAAGCTTTTAATGCATCTTCGGTGTAGCTAACATTATGATGATGTTCGTAACGTGACTTTATATTATGGAGTATTGTTAGCGTTTCGTCACACGTTGTAGGCTCAAGCATAATCTTTTGAAAACGTCTGTCCAAAGCACCATCTTTCTCAATAGTCTTCTTAAACTCTCCCGTAGTAGTGGCTCCTATACACTGAATTTCGCCACGAGCCAATGCTGGTTTAAGAATGTTTGCAGCGTCAAGACTTCCTGGTGCAGAACCAGCACCAATAATAGTGTGTATTTCGTCAATGAAGAGAATTATCTCTGGATGAGTTTTCACTTCCTTGATGAGTCGGCGCAGTCTTTCTTCAAATTGCCCACGATATTGTGTTCCAGCTACAAGCGATGTTACATCAAGAGCAATAACGCGTTTGCCAAAGAGCAAATGGGGCACATGATGTGATGCTATGCGTTGAGCCAACCCCTCAACTATTGCGCTTTTACCTACTCCAGGCTCGCCAATAATGATAGGATTATTCTTTTTGCGTCTACACAAAATTTGTGTAATTCTTTGAATTTCGTTTTCTCTACCAACTACTGGGTCTAAGCCACCCTTTTGAGCAATGGCTGTAAGGTCCGTACCAAAGTTATCAGTAATAGGTGTATCGCTATTGCTTTTCTTGGCATCTAACGTGTTGGTATTTTTCTGTGGTGAAGGATTTTCTTCGTTAGGGTAGGGCGAGTCATCTTCACTGGGAAAACTAAAGTCATTCTTAACCTCTTTTTGGGTATTTAGCCCTTGCACCTTTTCATAGGTAATGCCTTCGTTTGTAAGTATCTCTTTGGCTTCGTTTTTTCTATCGTGCATTAGTGCTAAAAGCATTAATTCTGAACTATTTTTTTCTCCCTTAGCTAACTTGTCTTCTAATACAAGCAGTTTAATAATTCGCGAACTATCTTCGTCAAGGGCAGGTAAGCCTTCTTTTAAACTTGTATTATCTTGTTCTTCAAACAAGGTTGATACGTTTGTTTGCATACCTTTGTCTTGGAGCACGCCCTCTACTTTAGTCTTGAATTTATCGGTGTTGATATTCAAAGCCTTCAAAATCTTCATTACGCAAACGTCCTCAAGTGCGCTCAATAATAAGCACACAGATGTAGTTTGCAGCAACTTAAATTGCTGGGCCAACTCTCCACTTCTTTTGATTAGTTGGTTTGTCCCTGCTGGTATTTCGTAACTCATGTAATATAGGTTTTGAAGTTTTATTCAGCATAATCTGTGCCAAAACTATTAAATTTCTTATTTATTTTCTATTCATGAAATTGATTATGATGGCAATGATTATGCTTTGCAAATTTAATATTTGATAGTTGAACTGCAAAATAGAAGGAGATAATTATCTATATCTATCTGCAGGACATACAAACTTTTGCCATAAAAATCCGCTACACAAGCATCCATTGATGTGTGTAGCGGACAGATCAACCAAAATAACATTATATAGTTTAGAAAAGTCTCAACTGATTTTGGTCTTTGAAATACAAATATTATTTAATTACTTGTTTTCGTAAGCTTCCTCGTGAACACCAGCTACAGCGCGACCACTTGGATCGTTAAGATTCTTGAATGATGCATCCCATGCCAATGCTTCAGCAGTAGAACATGCTACGCTTGGAACGCTTGGAACACTACGAGCAGCACTTTCGCTTGGGAAGTATTCTTCAAAGATAGAACGATAGTAATATTCCTCTTTGTTCATTGGAGTATTAATAGGGAAGCGTTCAGCAGCATGTGCCATTTCTTCGTCACTTACTGCATTTGAAGTTATCTCTTTCAATGTGTCAATCCAAGAATAACCTACACCATCTGAGAATTGCTCTTTTTGACGCCATGCAACGTCTTCGGGCAACATATCTGCAAAGGCTTCGCGCACAATTTTCTTTTCGATTGTCTTTCCAGGACACATCTTTGCTTCAGGGTTTAAGCGCATAGCAACATCCAAGAATTCCTTGTCAAGGAATGGAACACGTCCTTCAACACCCCATGCAGACAAACTCTTGTTTGCACGCAAGCAGTCATAGAGGTAAAGTTTTGAGAGTTTTCTTACAGTTTCTTCGTGGAAAGCCTTCGCTGTTGGTGCTTTGTGGAAGTATAGATAACCACCAAACACTTCGTCAGCACCTTCACCCGAAAGCACCATCTTTATACCCATCGACTTGATAACGCGCGCCAATAAGTACATAGGAGTAGATGCTCTTACAGTTGTAACATCGTATGTTTCAATAAAGTAGATAACATCGCGAACAGCATCCAATCCCTCTTGAATAGTATAGTTAATTTCATGGTGAACAGTTCCTATAAAGTCTGCTACTTCTTTAGCCTTAGCCAAGTCTGGAGCACCTTTTAGTCCTACTGCGAATGAGTGCAATTGTGGCCACCATGCAGCTTGTGTGTTATCAGTCTCAACGCGACGAGCTGCATATTTCTTAGCGATAGCAGAAATAACAGAGCTATCTAATCCGCCCGACAATAGAACACCATAAGGCACGTCACTCATAAGCTGTCTTTTAACAGCACTCTCTAATGCATCGTGTACATCTTTAACAGAAGCACCATTGTTCTTTACATTATCATAGTCTTCCCAATCGCGCTTATACCATTTAACCATTTTTCCTTCTGAACCGCGATAGTAGTGTCCTGGCAAGAATGGTTCGTATTCATCACAATATCCTTCAAGGGCTTTAAGTTCAGATGCACAATAAACAGTGCCATCTTTGTCATGGCCAATGTAAAGTGGAATAACACCTATTGGGTCACGAGCAATAAGGAAATCATCATTAGCTTCATCATAAAGAGCAAAGGCAAAGATACCATTCAAATCTTCTAAGAAGTTAATGCCTTTGTCGCGATAGAGCGCAAGCAAAACTTCGCAATCCGATCCTGTTTGGAACTCATATTTGCCAGCATACTTCTTTCTGATGTCTTGGTGATTATAAATTTCACCATTTACAGCAAGAATTTGTTTATGGTCTGGTGCAAAAAGAGGTTGTTTACCGCTTTGAGGATCTACAATCGACAGACGTTCATGGCACAAAATTGCAGATTTACCACAATATATACCATTCCAATCAGGACCGCGGTGACGTATCTTTTTGCTCATTTCAAGAGCTTTTTTACGTAACTCTGGAGTTTGTTCTTTAATATTAAATATGGCTACAATACCGCACATGGTTTTTTGTTGCTTTTAAATTTAGATTATTGTATATTGACGAATGTCTATTAAACATGTCATTTGGTTATCACACTGCAAATATACAAACTATTTTTATAACACATTGTTTCTATGTGGATTATTTTTGTTTTTATGAAATAAAATAACCGCTATTTTATTTGACAATCTGCTTAGATTAAGTACTTATATGTTACCAATTGTAATTTTTGAGGAGGTAAAATAATAAATCAGTAGATACGCTACCCATAAATTAGCTAAGATAGCATGTCTACTGATAAACAAAAGAAGCTTAAATTGAGTTAAGCAGGTGCTTAAAATTTATATCAACTATTGCAGAATATGATTATAAATTTAATTTTGAATGCCTACTTATTAAGCCATTACAAGTTATAGAATGTCTTGAATGCTTCTACACAATATTGATGATCTTTTGCACTGCCAGTTTCGCGACAACTATGCATGGCCAATATAGCATTGCCCATGTCTACACCGCGCAAAGGCAATGAAGAAGCAAGAATATTACCTAAGGTACTTCCGCCTGCAACGTCACTATGATTTACAAAGTATTGGCAAGGAACCCCTGCTTTTTTACATACACTTGCAAACACAGATGCAGACACAGCATCGCTTGCATATTTTTGAGCCGCATTAAACTTTATAACAGGTCCACCACCGAGCATGGGATGATTGGTTGGGTCGTACTTTTCTGCATAGTTCGGATGCCATGCATGCGCATTGTCGGCTGATATCATAAATGATTGCTCAATAGCCCTATAAACCCCTTCTTCATTATCTTTTTGTGAAAGCGCAATTCGCTTCAACATGCTTGAAAGGAAAGGGCTTGCCGCCCCCTGTTTAGTTTGTGAGCCAGTCTCTTCATTGTCGAATATGGCTAGCACTTGTGTATAGTCTCTAACCTCTGCACTCAGCATAGCTTCAAGCCCTGCATAACACATCGATAAGTCATCAAGTCTGCCTGAAGATATAAATTCGTTATGTATGCCAAAGGTGCATGCAGGCGTAGCATCTGCCAAGTAAAGGTCGAAGTCTAAAATATCTTCTTTTTTAACATTATGCTCCTTGTTAAGCTCTTCAACGATTGCATTAAGCAGCAAACTATTCTCTTCAAGTTGGTTTGTAATTGTTCCGAGTATTGGCAAAACGTCCTTTTGCTTACTAATAGCTACGCCTTCGTTTACTTGTCGATTAAAATGAATGGCAAGATTACAAATCTGTAGCAATGGGCGTTTGATGTGCAAAAGCAGAGTTTGTGGATGCATCACATCGTTTGTTCTTACAATTACTCGGCCAGCAATTGTGAGCGGACGGTCAAACCATGTAGAAAGAATAGGACCGCCATATACCTCGGTGTTGAGTTTAACCAATCCACCCTCGCATTTCATCTCAGCTTTAGGCTTAATGCGAAAGGTAGGAGAGTCACAATGCGCACAGATTAAATGAAATCCACTCTCTGATAAAGCCTTTCGGCCTATTTGAAAGGCGTAAATAGAAGAGTCATTCTTCGTAACATAGAATTTTTCACCTACCTTTATTTTACCTAACGGAGCGCAGGGATTAAATCTCTTAAATCCTTTATTTTCTAACTCGTTAGCAATATTCTTTACAGCCAGAAAATTAACTGGCGAAGCATCAAGAAAAGATAAAAGTCTTTGAATCATGATGGTATATGAATAATAAGTTGAGGATTATAGAGTGCTTCTATTCATTCTGTGTTTATATTTATGTATTCTACCAAATGAATTTATAGACCTCCTATGCACAAGTTCAAACTATTGTTCTTGCTGCATTTCCTCTGGCGAAAGTATTTTTACTTTCTTGCTATATCGGTTTTGTTTATGAATGTTTTGTTGTGCCCCATTATCGTCTCTTACGGATCCGGCAACATTAGGTAATGAACTACTACCAGAAGGCATGCCAATATGATGAATATTGCCACCATATTGTCGCCATCTGTCCATGATACTTGCCACATAGTTGCAAGTTTCGTTACCTATCATATATCCATATTTCACTATAGGATCGCGATAATATTGAGCATTGCTCAGATTGCGAACATAATAGCTTACATCAGCCCATTTTTGGCTCCCATTTCCGTACTTGCGTGCCAAAGCTTGCGCATCTCTAATGTGTCCCAATCCGCCATTATATGCAGCAAGTACAAAGCAAATACGCTCTTCTGCACTTGCTATATCGCTAAATTGTCGTTGCAAGTATCTGATATGTTGAGCAGCTGCGGCAATATTCTCAGCAGGTGCAAAGAGCCTTTCTTCAGTCAGTCCATACTGGCGAGCTGTGGCAGGCATTATTTGCATAAGGCCTGAAGCGCCTGCCCACGAAACAGCATTAGGGTCGAAGCCCGACTCTTGGTAGCATTGAGCAGCAATCAGTTTCCAGTCCCACCCAGTATATCGTGCAGCGGTTTTAAAGTAGTTGTCGTATGTAGAAATAATGCCTTTAGCTCTTGAAATAAACGGAGCTCTCACACTACGTTTTACGTATGTACGATTTCTCATCCATGTATTCTCTGTTTTTTGAGCTTTTATAGCAACTCCATCGCCATACCAATCATTTAAAGCTTCTGCCAAGTCCTTTGCCTTAGGGAGTATAGCCCAGGCTGTGCCGTTCTTTTTATTAATAGCGCCAACAGCCTTTAGGCCATTATGCTTTAAGAATTTATCAGAAAGCTGATATGCAATCACATCTACCTCGCCATTCTTCAACTTCTTTACCAATTGCAAACTGTCTGTAGCCAATTCTACGCGAACCCCCACACCCAATGTGTTTGCAAAGTCCTCGGCAAGTGCATACTGCAATCCCATGCCGTGACCTTGGTAATCAAAATAGGTATCGGGGCCGCTTATTGTAGCAATAATCAACTCACCTGAGTTAGATATGCGGCTTATATTTGGTGATTCATCGTCTGTTTTGGCCTTCATAAAAGCCCCGTTTTCGCCTTTGCCTTCAATGGTTTTACGATGGCAAGAAGCATTAAGCATAGCGGCAGCACAAAGCAGGCAAAACAAGTAAGTAGATTTCATTACATTTCGGCCTCTTTCAGTCGTTCGGCATTTTCGGCAACAATAAGATGGTCTATGCAATCTTGTATGTCGCCATCCATAAATGCCTGAAGATTGTAGATGGTGTAATTAATTCTATGGTCTGTAATACGTCCTTGCGGGTAGTTATACGTACGGATTTTGGCAGAGCGGTCGCCTGTTGAGACAAGCGTTTTGCGACGATTGGCTATGTCGTCTACATACTTTTGATGTTCTTTGTCGTAGATAAAAGTACGCAGTCTGGCCAATGCGCGTTCCTTGTTCTTTGGTTGGTCGCGTGTTTCGGTACACTCAATGAGTATTTCTTCTACCTCTCCTGTATTAGGATTTTTCCAATTATAACGTAAGCGAACGCCAGACTCCACCTTATTGACATTCTGTCCGCCAGCACCGCTTGAGCGGAAGGTGTCCCATTTAATTTCACCTTCGTTGATTACCACGTCGAAAGCCTCGGCTTCGGGCAGTACAGCTACGGTTGCAGCCGATGTGTGCACACGGCCTTGTGTCTCGGTAGCGGGTACGCGTTGCACGCGATGCACGCCACTCTCATATTTAAGTGTTCCGTACACATCTGTGCCAGTGATAGAGCATACAATCTCCTTAAATCCGCCTGCAGCACCTTCGCTTGCGCTCGACACTTCCATTTTCCACCCTTTCTTTTCGCAGAATTTTGAGTACATACGGAATAAATCACCAGCAAACAATGCAGCTTCATCACCTCCCGTACCACCACGAATTTCAAGAATAGCATTCTTTGAGTCTTCAGGGTCTTTAGGCACAAGCATCAGTTTGATTTCTTCTTCGAGCGAAGGTATGCGTGCTTCGCACGAAGCCACCTCTTCGCGTGCCATCTCTTTCATTTCAGGGTCAGATTCATTTAAGAGTATGTTTTTGCTCTCTTCAAGATTACCCAACAAATTTGCATATTCTTTACGAGCCTTCATCAAGTCTTCAAGCTCTTTATACTCCTTTGTCAGTCTGACGTATCTTTGTTGGTCGGCTATAACGTTTGGGTCGGTGATAAGTGTGCTTACTTCTTCAAATCGTGCTACCAAACCATTTAGTTTTTCTAAAAGTGTATTCAAAGTCGTGTGATGTTTTGTGTGAATATGTAACAAAAACGATAGAATAGGGTGTAAGCCGTAAAGTTTTCACCCTATTCTTTATTAAGTAGGTGTTCAAAATTCATATCAATTAATGTAGAACATGATTATAAGTAGGTGTTCAAAATTATTTATATAAATGAATCTTTTTATTTTC
>ERZ808240.1677-NODE-1677-length-26685-cov-9.188960_pt1 | contig 26685 bp, 20 predicted proteins | sample MGYA00521084_ERZ808240 | MGnify/ENA primary metagenome ERZ808240 (study PRJEB31516, sample SAMN03275571) | gut metagenome | biome: mammalia-associated habitat; material: feces | host: Papio cynocephalus | place: Kenya | collected 2012-08-06 ... | reverse complement strand
GGCTTCATCGGTCACGTAGCCCGCTACGCTCCCTTTTCAGCCTATGCTTCTGACACAAACAATGCACAAATTCATATCAATTAATTTTGAATACCTACTTAATAATCAACTGCAAGTACAACGCAACTACTATAAATAGCAATATTAAACTAATAACACAATAAACAAAATGAAAAAGACAATCTTGTTCGGCTCTCTTTTAGCCGTAGCAGCAATGACTGTTTCGTCATGCAGCAACGATGATCCCGATCCTTTTAAAGAAGAGGCTGTAAATCTTGAGTACAACTCTGGCAATGCTAAGCAGTGGGGCAACTACATGGCACACACAGCTCTCCTCTTGAAGAACGATGCCAACAACCTCTACAACCAATGGGCTACTCAATACACCAAGCACGAGAATGGTGCCGACGTAGCACAAGGCGATTCTTATGCAAACTTCTTTAAGAACCACGATGCAAGAACTGGTTATTCAGATGTAGATAACTGCATCCAGGAAATGGTTGAAAAGATGGGTGAGATTGCCAATGAGGTTGGTTCTTCAAAGATTGGCGACCCCTACCAAAAATGGCAAGATGGCGACGAGGCTAATGCAGTGCTCGCAGTTGAATCATGGTATAGCTGGCACTCACGCGATGACTATACCAACAACATCAACTCAATTCGCAACGCTTATTATGGCACACGCGACGTATATACAGCCGACTCTGTAGCAGCAAATTCTTTAGCAAGCGCAATGGCTGTGGCTAACCCAACACTCGACCGCAAGGTAAGAGATTACATCTATCAAGCTAAGGATGCCATACAAGCTATTGTTCAGCCTTTCCGCAGTCACATCGGTTCTGCACAAACTGTAGCTGCAATGGAAGCTTGCGAAAAATTGCAGAAAATTCTTGGTGAAATTGAAACTGAAGAAGGCGATAAGGAAGGCGAAACAACCAACCTTAAAGATGAGGCTATCAAATTGGATGATGCCACTAAGCAAGCTATCATCAACAACTTTGTTGATAACATCATAGTGCCTACTTACAAAGAGTTGAGCGAAAAGAATGCAACTCTTTACAACACAGTGGTAGCCTTCCAAAAGAATCCTACAAACGAAGGTTTCGAAGCATGTGCACAAGCTTGGTTAGATGCTCGTAAGCCTTGGGAAACAAGCGAAGCATTCCTCTTTGGTCCTGTAGACGAGCTTGGTCTTGACCCCAACATGGACTCTTGGCCTCTCGATGCTGAAGGTATTAAGAATATCTTAGTGTCTGAGAAGTGGGCTGATATTGAAGAAACTGGCGATGATGGCAACGTAACTGAGTCTGCTCAAAACGTACGTGGTTTCCACACACTCGAGTTCCTTATCTTTAAAGATGGTAAAGCTCGTACTATTAAATAAGTAGGTAGTCAAAATTAATTCATATACTTTTGACACTTACTTAATAACTACTTTAGTCAATGTACTAATGTGCAATTACTTTGTGTTATGAAACGGAGTATACAAGCATATTAAGAACTTATATAGGAGTAAAGGCCTGTAAAAAGCCTTTGCTCCTTCTGTGCGATATAAAATATATCAAACATTATGGCAAATAAGATAATTAAATACTCATTGATATTCGGTAGCTTGTTGTCGCTCGCCGCATGCTCAGACGATGATGGCATAGTGGTAAGTGATATCAATGTGCCAGAGGGTTATGCACTCTCTGCCGACATATCTACTATATTTAAAAACTCATCCACAGCCTACGATATAGAGGCCGATTGGGTTTCTGGCAAATATATGTCGCGCTTTAATGCCGGCAATACGCTTTATGACAACGCTATACCAAGCGGCAAGGACAACCAAGCAGGTGGCCTTGGGCCGCTTTATGCTGGTTTTTCATGCCGTAGCTGCCACATGACTACCGGACGTACAGCCCCTTCTACTTGGACCAACTACGATGTGTCGAAAGCCGATAAAGATGGTTTTGTACAAGTATCTGGCGGAACTGGTTTTACTTCAGGTCTTATTTATATTACGCGTAAAAACGGCTCCTTCTTCCCCGACTATGGTCGTGTGCTCCACGACCAATGCGTGCAGGGCACCTACACCGACCGCGATGGCAATAAGGTTGAGATGAAGGCCGAGGGCAAGCTAAAAGTAAAATGGCATACACAAGACTTTAGCTTTCCTGATGGTGAAGCATACCAACTTGCCTATCCCGAGTATCGCATAACAGAGTGGTATACCAACGGCTTAAAGAACTATGGAGAACCTATTGCCGATGCAGTTAAACCCGAAGATTTAATCATTTCTGTACGTCAGCCACTACGTCATGTTGGTATGGGTCCCATGATGGCACTCGACCCTGTAGAACTTGAAGCACTTGCAGCTAAGAGCAATTATCCTGAATATGGCATTAGCGGACGCTGCAACTACATTACAGAAAAAGGCGTAACGGGCATTGGTGTTTCGGGCAATAAAGCACAACACCTTGACCTTACCGTAGAACTTGGTTTCTCAAGCGATATGGGTGCTACCAACAGCCGTTTCCCCGAAGAAGTGTGCGAGGGGCAGATGCAACAAATCTATGGTAGCATGATGGGCTTGTGCTACTCAAACCGCTTGGATGTGTCTACTAAAGCTATGGAAGACGTAGACCTCTATATGCAATGTTTGGGTGTGCCTGCACGACGCTTGGGTTCTACCACACAAATGGTACAATATGGCGACAAACAAATCACCGAACGTGAGATGGTGAGCATAGGCGAACAAAACTTCTATAAAGCCAAATGCCATTTGTGCCATGTAACCACTTTACACACCAAAAAGTCGGGCTCTACCTTGCTCAACGGCACTCATATTCCTTGGCTTGGTGGTTTAACCATTCACCCTTACTCCGACTATTTGCTCCACGATATGGGCTCTGAAATAATGGGTGTAGGACTCAACGACAACTACTGTAGCGGCATGGCACGTGGCAACGAATGGCGCACTACTCCGCTTTGGGGTATAGGCTTGCAGCGCAAGGTAGATGGGCATACTTACTTCCTTCACGATGGTCGTGCACGCAACTTTGTTGAGGCTATCATGTGGCATGGAGGCGAAGGCGAAGCTTCGAAGAACATTTTTAAGAAAATGCAAAAGAAAGACCGCGACGCTCTTATTAAATTTTTGGAATCATTGTAATTTAATCATTTAATTAAAAGAATAATACATAATGAAACGTCATATAATCACACTTTCTGCACTCGTTGCAGCCACTTCGCTCTCTGCTCATGCAGACAATTTGACTGTAAATAACCACGATGCAGAGGCAACTGCTGTTCAAACTGTTGAAACTTCTAACAGCGATGCTACCGAAGCAGAACAACACCAAAATAAAAGCAAGGACACAAAGATTAAGTATCAACCCATCGACCTCGACACCGACAATGGTGTGGTATCATTGGCAGGTAGCAAGGGCTTTGTTATTCAGAGCAAGAAGGGCGACTTTGTGTTTAAACCCTACATGCTTGTACAAACAAGTGGCAACTTCAATTGGTATGATGATGAAGGTCTTGACAAGGCATACAACCAAGATAACGTTGAAAATTCAGGCTTTGCCATCCCCAATGCCATACTTGGTTTTACGGGTAAGGCCTTTGGCAAAATATCGTTTAACCTCTCGCTCAATGCAGCTAAAAGTGGTGGCAACTTGTTGCAACAAGCATGGTTTGATGTAGCATTTAAAAAAGCTTTACAGTTGCGTGTGGGTAAGTTCAAAACCCCATTCTCGCATGCTTATCTCACCACATTGGGCGAAACACTCTTCCCCCAACTGCCTACATCGCTCACCACATCTACCATTATGCCCTATGTACTCAATGCTGTAACGCCATCAATGAGCACAGGCTTCGACCTTGGTGTTGAGCTTCACGGTGTTGTAAAAGACCGCTTTGGTTATGAATTGGGCCTATTTAATGGTACGGGTTCTGGCGTAAATACTGCAAGCAAAACGCTTAGCGACGATTGGCATATCCCTTCGTTGCTCTATGCCGGACGCCTTACTTATATGCCTTGGGGCGTGATGCCTTCTACTCAAGGCAATCCCAACTTGCTCCACGAACGCAAGATGCTCATTGGCCTTTCGGGTTCAATGAATGTGGAGAGCGAAAGCGAGAGCACCAATGATGCACGTATGGGACTTGAGTTTGCTATGCTCTACAATCGTTGGTACTTTGCTGGCGAGGCTTATTGGATGAACGTAGGTTTTACTAAACGCCAAAAGATAAGCGAACATTACAACTATCTTGGTGGTTATGTTCAGGCCGGATACTTTGTTGCTCCCCGTGTGCAACTTGCTGCACGCTACGACTTTATGAATCGTAACAGCACAAGCAAGGATGGCTTCCTCAACATGCCTGCAGTAGGTGTGAACTATTTCTTCAAAGGCTGCAACCTCAAGTTGCAAGCCATGTATCAGTACATTGGCCGTACAAACCACGACAACCAGCTTGACCGCGATAACGACAACTTGGGTCTTGCCACCCATTCAGCTACCGTACAGTTGCAATACTGCTTCTAAAGTTTAACGAATGATTTTTGTATTATAAAATATGAAATATACATTAAGTGCTTTACTCTGTGGTGCACTCTTGTTTGCCTCGTGCGACGAGGGGCGCATACCAGAGAAGGTGCGCGATCTTAACGAGAAAGGTCGTGTAGCCAAACTTGAAGCCAACATCACAGGGCTCGACCAATGGCCCAATGGCTATACAGTGTCGTTTGCTGGATTTACCGACGATGGTACGTATGCCGAAATATCTAAGGATATTAAGGCCGACAAGGATGGTCATGTATCGATGGAACTTGCTGGTATTCCAGATGATGTAACCAAACTCGAAGTGTGTGTTATCAATAGCATTCGCAAGCGTGTTCTCACGTTTTATACCGCACCTGCAACAACCTCTTCGGATACCATCATGGTTACTCCTACCGAGCCTGTAAAGATAGTGGGTATGCTCTCGTATTTACAAACCAATCTGTTTGATAAGCAATGTGCACATTGTCATAGTGGTAGCCAGTGGGCGGCATCGCTCAATCTTAACGAGGGGCATAGCTATAGCCAGTTAGTTAATGTACCTTCGGCTAAGGTGAGCGGCAAGAACCGTGTTACTCCAGGCGATGCCGACAATAGTGTGCTTTATGAAGCGCTCTCTACCGACATCAGCCTTGATAATAAATGGAAGTACGACCACTCTAAAATTATGGTTACAGACGCCGAAAAACTTAAGTTGCTTAAGGAATGGATTAATAGTGGGGCAAAGGAATAAGCCACAATTATTTGCTTCAATAAACCTAAAAAGAGCCGACCTCACGCATTGTTGAGGTCGGCTCTTTTATGCTTTTACTATGAGTAAATGGCTCACAGAAATAGAAAATCTTACTTATTTAATGCCAAGCTTTTTAGCAATGTTAGCAGGGATGGCTTTTTTGTTGATAAGGATGTTCATGGTTTTGTAAGCTACGTATGCTTTTGAGGCATAGAAAATGCCATGATACTTGCCGTAGTCGCCCCATGAGTTCTTTACCATAAAGTATTCGCGGCCATTGTTGTCCTTAGCAAGACCATAGATAACCATGCCGTGGTCGTCGGTAGTTTCCCAATTGTCGTATGCTTGTTGGCGAAGGTCTTGTGTGATAGTCAATTCATCGTTTGAGGGCACTTGTGCACCAGTGCTGATTGTGCCACCCCAACGTGCAGCATCAGACCCTGTGAGGTCGCGCACCTTAAGGTTCTTAGGCACGTAAGCATAGTCCTTGCCATTGCGACGACCAAAGTAGTCTTCTGTAACGTCGGCACCCCATGCAAAGGTGTAGCCTTGTTTTACGGCACTATCCATCACTGTCATAAACTCGTCGAGAGGCAAGTTGTAGCTTTCTGCCCAACGCCAATTGTCTTGAATTTCGAGGATAAACTTTGAGTAGAAGGGGTGGTGAGTGTAAGAGGTAAGCGATACATAGTCGTCCATGTTTAGGCCAAGATAGTCTGTAACATAGGTCTTTGGAGTGTAGGTTTTACCATCTTCAGCCTTTACTTCTGTAGGCAATTCGCCAAAGTAGTCCTTATAGATGTTAGAGAGGTCCTTCTTCCAGGTAAGCGAAATCTTTTTGAGTTTACCCTTAGCGATAGACGAAACATAAGCCGAGGTTACGGCATCAAGTTGGTTAAAGTTGAAGAGGCTATCGCCGTAGAGTGTGCCAGGAGCAGGCATTGCTGTCTGAGGCACCATACCATAGTTCTTCAAGCAGTAAACAGCATCGTAGAATGAGCCACCTTGTGAGAAGCTTACATCGCCATGTGTGCGGATAGCTTTGTCGGCACGGTCCATGTAAGTATTGTAAACGAGGAACGACTCGCAAAGGTCGTGAGTTCCCTTGCCCATGCGCAATAGTTCAGACTCAAAGAAACCGAGCGAAGAGTATGCCCAGCATGTACCACTTTGGTTTTGGTCTTTGATTGAAGTGATAGGATTAGCCTTGATTGTGGTAAAGGTAATTTCGTCCTTTTTAGGTTGTGCAGCCTTCTTTTTGTTGCTGGCAGCCATGCTTCCTGGCAGCATAAACAATAGAGTTGCTGCGATGAGGAGAGTTTTTTTCATTTGTTTTAATTTATTGTTTTTAGATAATATATTATGCTGTGACTTTAATGTGTGATGTCACATTAGTAAATGATGGGCGATTCCTCTTGGTGTTCTTGTACAAAGCGCTCCACATCGTCGGTGTGGTAGGGGATGCGTTCTTTACCCAAGAAGCGGCAACCTGTGGGAGTAATGAGCACATCGTCCTCAATGCGGATGCCACCAAAGTCGCGGTATTCGTTGATTTTATCAAAGTTGAGGAAGTCGGCATTAGTGCCATTCTTTTGCCAATCGTCGATGAGATCGGGTATGAAATAGATGCCTGGTTCATCGGTAATAACGTGTCCCACCTCCAAGCGGCGGCCAAAGCGCAAGGCGTTTGTACCGAACTGAGTAGAGGGTCGTGTTTCCTCGTCAAAGCCCACATACACCTGTCCGAGTCCCTCCATGTCGTGCACATCCATGCCCATCATGTGGCCCAATCCGTGGGGCAAGAATAGGGCATGAGCGCCTGCATGCACGGCATCCTCGGTGTTGCCTTTCATCAAGCCAAGCTCTTTAAGGCGGTCAGTCATGAGTGTGCACACAGCCATGTGTACGTCCCACCAGCGCACACCAGGCTTAGCTTGTTCAAGTGTGAGGTCGTGACAATCGGCCACGATGTTGTAAATATCCTTTTGCTTCTGCGTGTAGTGTCCGTTGATAGGTGTGGTGCGGGTATTGTCTGAGCAGTAGTTCTCATTGGTTTCGGCTCCGGCATCAACAAGCAGCAAACGGCCTGCTTCAAGTTGGCGAGTGGAGGGATAGCCATGCAGAATTTCGCCGTGCATAGTGACAATGCTTGGAAACGACACTTGTGCACCATAGCTTGATGCTATGCCGTCGAGCACACCACCGATGTATTGCTCTGTGATGCCTGGACGAGCTAAACGCATAGCCATTGTGTGCATTTTGTAGCCTATTTCGGCAGCACGTTCAAGTTCTTCAATCTCCTCTTCGCTCTTGATAGAACGCAACTTTACCACGGCTTTAATAAGACTCAGCGAAGCAGCCTCGCGCTGTTGCGAGGGATGAATGCCGAGAAGGTCCATTATCTGAATTTGTGTGTCGTGGCGATAGGGTGGCAAGAAGTGAACTTTGCGTCCGTCGGTCACAGCGTGTTCTACAATTGTAGCCAAGTGCGACATGGGTGCTGAGGCTTCTACACCACACTCATGAGCCATTTCAGATACCGAAGTAACCGAGCCGTACCACACGATATCGTCAATGTCGATGTCGTTGCCAATGAGCACTTCGTTGCCCGAGTCGGCATCGATTACACCCACAAGCCCGTCGCGATGCTGACCATAGAAGTAGAGAAAAGCACTATCTTGACGAAATTTATAAACGTTAGAGGGGTAGTTGTTGGGACTATCGTTATTGCCAAATAACACTATTAAACCGCTACCTACCAATTCGCGCAACTTTCTGCGACGTTCAACGTAGGTTTCTTTTGAAAATAGCATACCAAATAAATATTGTTTTATAATATTATAACAGTCTTGCTCATGATGTATCTACATACCTATGCAGCAAAATTGCATTTTGTTTGATCTGGTTACATTTATATACGCAAAAGTACGTATTTTCTTTCAGAATAAGTATATTTGCAAATGAATATTTAGGCTAAGCCAGGGGCTTAAATGCCTTTTGTGGCATACTTATTCTATTATGCAGGCAAAACACAACTAAACTATTAGATATAGATGACGATGAATACCCTACCAGACAATACAGGACTTGTGCTCGAAGGCGGCGGAATGCGTGGTGTATTTACGGATGGCGTGCTCGATTTTTTTCTTGACCACCACATAACGTTTCCCTATTGTGTGGCTGTGTCGGCAGGAGCTTGCAACGGATTGTCTTACAAGAGTTTGCAGCGTGGGCGTGCCAAGTTGGTAAATATTGATATGCTCGAAAAGTATCGGTATATCGGGCTCAAACACCTATGGACGCAGCATAGCATTTTTGATCGTAAGATGATATACGAAACCTTGCCCAACAAGTTATTGCCCTTCGACTACGATACGTGTTTTGCCAATCCCATGGAATTTGAGATGGTTACTACCAACTGCCTTACAGGTAAAGCGTGTTATCTAACCGAGCATCACGACCCCGACCGCTTGGTCGAGATAGCCAAAGCCTCTTCGTCGCTGCCCTATGTGTGCCCCATCGTATGGATTAATCATCAGCCTATGCTTGATGGTGGCATCATTGACTCCATACCCATAGAGCGTGCCATAGAGCGGGGCCATAAATTCAATGTGGTGGTGGTAACTCGCAATAGAGGCTATCGCGAAAGTACGCGCGACATCAAAATTCCCAAGTACATCTATCGCCGGTTTCCGCGTCTGCGCTTGTTGCTAAGCAAGCGTCATGCCATTTATAATGCCCAACTCGACCTTGTAGAACGACTCGAAGATGAGCATAAAATACTTGTAATCCGCCCGCAACACCCCTTGGAGGTAGACCGCTTAACGAGCGATACTAAAAAACTCACCGCCCTTTACGAAGAGGGCTACCAATGCGCCAAGCTCGCATTTGAACAATGGGGCATAAAGGTGTAGAAATATACATCATAAACAAGGCAAGCAAAGATGTGCTGTTGTAAGCAGACGCTTTGCTTGCCTTTTTCTGAGATTGTACTTAAATGCTTATAAAATACACTTATTTTATTGATAATCAGGTATATTAGTAGTGCTATAACCGTATGCTTCTGCACTATCTTCCGTAAGTAGTTGGCGTATCACGCCCGTGATACGCTCGTATCACGCCCATGATACGCTCGTATCGCGCCCATGATACGCGCGTATCACGGCCGTGATACGCCAACTGCTTGCGTGCTTTGATTATGGCAACCTACGTGTGTTGAGCCAGAAGCATGCGTTTGGCCTATGTGTGCACACCCACCTTTTTTATTTTTTTGACCTCGTTCTTATAATCCAATTCTAATAGAACTTTTATGTGTACAAAATATACAAATAGGTCTCAAAAAAAGGTATTTTATGTATGCAATATTTCCATTTAAACTCGCTATCTGCACTCTATTTATCGGGGGGGTAAATTCCTTATTTTCGAGAAAAAAAATAGCTATATTTGCAATGCTATCAATGATAAACAACCTTTATGAGATAGCCTTTATGAGATTTATATAGAGATGAAAAGGATATGGAAAGGTTTCCTCTTTTATGTAGCGACATGAAAGGGCTTTCCATATCTTTATTGTTGGGGCTTAATGGGCCCCAAAAAAAGATGCAAAGCACACGTACATAGCTGTGCTTTGCATCCATCACTTATATTTTAGAGCATTTTTGTGTTACAATGCTTTGGGTTCAATCTTTTTGTTCGGGTGCCTTGTCAATAAGGTCCATAAACTGGTCAAGCTTAGGAGTAATGATAATCTGAGTGCGGCGGTTGCGTTGTTTGCCCACTTCGGTGTTGTTGGTAGCAATGGGGTTATATTCGCCACGACCCGCAGCAGTAAGGCGCTTAGGGTCTACACCATATTGGTTTTGCAAAGCCTGAACAACTGATGATGCACGCAAGGCTGAGAGGTCCCAGTTGTTGCGAATGTTCTTTTGCGAGATGGGCACATTGTCGGTGTTGCCTTCGATAAGTACGTCGTAGTCCTTGTAGTCGGTAATAATTTTAGCAATCTTCGATAGTGTTTCGCCAGCACGGTCGCCAATCTCGTAACTTCCACTCTTGTAGAGCATATTGTCGGCAAGCGAGATGTAAACCACGCCTTTGAGCACCTGCACGTCTACCTCGCTAAGTTCTTGCTTGCTGAGCGAACGAGTAAGTTTGTTGGTAAGTGCCACGTTTAAAGAGTCGCTCTTGTCTTTTGCATCAACCAATTGCTTGATAAACTTGTTTGAAGCGTTGATTTCGTCTACAAGCTTAGATATGTTTACATTGCCTTGTTTGATGTTGCTATCATAGTTGTTTTGCAACTTGGCATAGGCATTACGCAACTCCTTGTTGCGGTCTTGCTCTTCCTTAAGCCGGGCAGCAAGGCTCTTTGAGTCGCTTGTGTATTCGGCTATGCGCACTTGGGCGTCGTTGTAGTCCTTTTGTAGGGCTGCGTGCTCGGTTTTTAAGTTGTTATAGTTGGTTTGCACTTCGGCATATTGCTTTTTGCTAACGCAACTGGTCATGAGCAACAACCCCATCAATGGTGCAAATAATTTAATCTTTTTCATTGTTATGGTTTGTGTTGAATAGGTTTGTAGGCAGACGTTTAGTGAACCCAGAAAATGAGTACAATCTGCCTTGAATGTTTTGTTTTGCGGTGCAAGTTATGTATTTTGGCTGATAGGTGCAAACTATTTAATGATTTTTCGGCATTGTGATGCCTCTGCATGCTTATTTTTAAGAGATATTGTGAAAACATAGGCTTTCATACCTATGTTTTGTCACCATCTTTATGCAGCATAAGAGTGCATGCCACCTAACAAAAAGTTTACGCCAAAGTAGGTGATGAGTACTGCTGCAAAAGCCAACACGCTGAATAGGTGAAAGTGGCGTGCAGAGCGCATCCATGCTACCGATTGTGAGTGAAAACCAAGGGCATATATCATAAAGGTGATGAGTGCCCAAACCTCTTTAGGATCCCAACTCCAATAGCTACCCCACGACTGGTTGGCCCACACTGCGCCTAAAAATATGCCTATACCCAAAAAGAATACTGCAGGGTAGAGTAGCAATCGGCCTAAAAGCATAAGGCTCTCGGCCTGTTGCTTAACGCAAAGGCCCATGATGCCTGTAAGCATCACAAAAGCCAAAAGCGAATAGCCCATCATAACCACCGAAACGTGCAAGCTGAGCCAAGGCGAGGCAAGCACGGGCATAAGGTGAGTGATTTGTGGATTGCTCTGACCAAGGTGTGACACTAAGAGAGCAAAGCCCGAAAGCAACAACCCAAAGGGCAACATCACGGCAAAACGCCTATGGAGCAAGCACGACACAACGAGCGTTATGAGTGCCATAAACTGCATGGTTTCGAACCCATTGCTCATGGGAATGTGGCCCGCTACATACCAACGTAGGCCATAGCTAAACAGCAGCAAAAGGGTGCTTAAGTACGTGGCCGAGGGCAGCAAGTAGCGGTCGGCAAGCGTGGCTGTGCGAGCATAAATGTTGCGGTAAACAAGTCTGCCGAAGGCTAAAAAGCCCAGTGCAAGATTAACCATGAAGAGCACCTTGCTGATTGGCAAGCGATTGTAAAGCAGTTCGGCTTGTATGTGCGTGGCAGACAATGGTTCTACGCTGCCATCGGTTGGCAATGGGGTGATGAGTGTGCCCTTTTGCAACATCATAATGAGACCTACCTTTTCGTCGGTTTCCATAATGGCTTTTTGCAGCGGGTCGTTAGGTTCTGTTTGGGTGTTACCGCCCTTCCAATAGTGCTGCAAAAGGTAGTTGCCTTGCGCATCGAAAAGGTCGGTAAACCGTGCGTACTTACCATCAATGTGGAGCAATGAGCGTAGTTCGGCATTTTTAATGTAGAACATAGGCTCGTTTTGCCATGCATCGGGGCGTAGCAACCATCCGCTCACCACCTGCTCGGGGGTGAGTCCTTGGTACGACGAACTGCCATAAATCTTAAGTACAAAGTCGCGTGCAAGGGTGTTGAAGGGGGCTACGCGCCCGTTGTAAACAATTTGGCGCGTGGCCAAACTATCGGCTTTTTGACGGTTAAAGGCTGGCAAGTTGCGGGCGTTAAGTTGCGCTGGCATTGAAGCAAAGAGCATGAGGCAGATAAGCCCCCCTTTTTTGAGCAAGGGGTGGCGCAACAGGCGGCGGAACTCCTCGTGCTTGCTGCATAGCGTTATGAGCATGGCTATAAAGAGCAATGCGTAGCCTGTATAGGTGAGCGCAGTGCCGTAGGGGTCGTAGTTTACAGAGAGCCAACTGCCACCGCCCTCTTCGTCGTACGACGATTGATAAAGGCGATAGCCATCAATGGTGAGTATGCGGTTCATTGACAAGGTGCGGCTCATGATGCTGTCGGCATTTGCGGGTATAATGGTGAGTTGGCTCACGTAGTCAGCTGGTGTGTCGGTTCCGTCGTAACACTTCACACTAAAGTTGTTGAGTGTGAGTGTAAAGGGTAGGGGATAGCTCTGGCTGTTGTCATCGCTTAGAAATGAGCCTACGGGCACATCGGGCTCAAGGTGTACGTACCCCTTGCGCGAGGTGACATAGGTGGTGAATGCTCCAGCCAAAATCACGATAAACGAGCCATGAAGCATGCACACGCCCACTCTGTGCCATAGCTTAAACTTGACGATTGTGGCCACGAGCAAGGCTGTTAGCACTGCCCATAGCGAGCAAAACCACCAAGTGTGGTAGATGTGTTGTGCCACAAAAGCCGTTGTGTGCGTGTGCTCTATCCACGTGGCTGCAGCAAGCAAAACGATGATGATGCTATAAAGCAATAAGATAATACGTTTCATTACGATGCGAAAAAAATAAGAAGCTATGCCTTGTGATGTTGGCACAAACAAGCGGCGTTTGGCAAAAGGTCATCACAGGGCATAGCTGCTAAAGATAATGTACTGGGGCACCCAAAAGTGACCCTGCTTAAAACAAATTTATTGGGTATGTAGGTGTTCAAAATTCATATAAATTAATTTTGAATACCTACTTATATAGCATTTAGAAAGGCTCAAACTCGCTATTGGTTACAGCTTTAGTAGCCATACATTCCATTTCGATGAGCCATCCCGGACGGCATACGGGAGCATGAACAATAATCTTGGGGATGCCGGGGAAGCGTTTCTCGAACATTTCGTTAACAACGGCATAGTCGGCAGTGTCGCGCAGATACACAATCATTTGTCCAACGTCGTTGAATGTACAATCGGCTTCGGCGAGTAAGGCTTCTACGTTTTCCCACATACGTTCGGTTTGTTTGCGTATGTTGCCCATGTGTAGGATGTTGCCCTTGTTGTCGATGCTGGCTGTGCCCGATATAAACACTTGGCGGCGGTCGCCATACTCCATGCTTGTGCCACGCTCAAAGCTTACGCCATATTCGTAGGTAGGGTTGAGGTGAGTGGGAGCGTAAAGAAAACGCATTTGTTCGGGTTTAATGCCTAATACGGCATAGGTGTCGAGTTGTACAAGTACTGAAGGATCGGCATTGCGTCCATTGATGCCTGTGCTCGATATGAAGTGAGTTCTGTTAGTAAGGTTCTGTGTAAAAAACTCTTCGTTGCGAGCCTTTACTACACCAGCATAGTTTACATCCACATTTTGTACAAAAAACCATGTACGCACACAGTTGTTGAGCAAGTTGCCACCATTGCTTAGAAGTTGCATGGTGTACTCTTTTAGTAGCAAACTGGTTTGTTCCTCAGAGTTTTCAGCGTGGCTAATGGCTGTTCCACCCCATAGGTGGGTGTATGCTCCATGCTGAACTTTATAAAGCCCATTGCTGAAAGTGCCAGCTCCAATCTCCTCTTGCAGATATACCCATAGACCAATTTTAGTGCCATTGAGCGGTGCCTGCTCAACAACCGAGCAAGCGCAAGCAGGTGCTTCGGGCACAGTGGCCATAAGCGTTTCGTATTGGTTGGCTGCATCGCTTAAAAAGTAGCGTTTAATAACAGAACAAGCGTTTTGCAACTTGGTTTCAAGTATGCTATAATAGGTGTCGAGAACGGCATTGAGCTGTTCCTCAAATGTTTGTTCGGGATGTGTGGCGTGTATCATAACGTGGTATTCGCCCACTCCGCCAGATATTTCAAACTTTGAAATTTCGACTATGGTATTCTCTAATTCTATAGTCGATCTTTGCTGTACGTTGGTCATACTGTTTGTTTATTCTTTATTCTGCATGCAAAAGTACGAAAAAACAAGGAGCTTTGTATACGATGAACGATGTATCGGGCAAAAATCACCACAAGTGGGTATATAAGTTCTATGCAGAGTTAGAGCACACAAAAACACCCATTGAACAGACGATGGAACATTTCATCTAACGTGTATTGATGAATGCTTGTCGTGCAGTTCAAAGGGTGTTTTGTTGTGTGCTTTATGCTTATTTTACAATAATCTTTTTGGTGGCATTGCTTGCAGTAGTATTAACGCGCAAGAGGTACACACCAGGGGTGAGGTCTTGAAGGTTGATGATGCTTTCGTTGCCATGACGTGGTTGGTCAATGTGCAACTCTTTCATCACCTGCCCATTTGTTGCCACCACTTGTATGTGGGCGTACGATTCGTCGTTGTTGAAGAGAACTTTCCATGCATCTGCACGCTTTTCAATACTGATAGGAGTTGAGGTGTTGAAAGTTTCGTTGATGGCTGTGCGCAAGAGAATGGCTTGCTTAAGTCCCTCGTAGGCATCAATCTTGCCATAGCCCCACTGTTTGTTCCAAGCATCATTTCCAGTGTTAGTGTCGTGGCGTGAGGTTGTCTTGATAATGTCTTTGATGTCGTTGGGGGTAAGGTCGGGGTTGGCTTGCAACCACAAGGCAACGGTACCAGTAACAACTGGGGCAGCCATAGATGTGCCACTCATTACGCCATAATAGTAATTTTTACCATCTACAGTTACCTCTTGCACAACGCTTGCGTCTTCTTCATCAAAATCATCAGAATTCTTTGAAAAGGCAGAGATGATGACACCTCCAGGTGCTGCCACAGTAGGGATGGTTTGTGAAGGATCTATGCCAGGCCCCTTGCTTGAGAATGAACTGATGCCAGAGGCAGAACCTAAACCCCTATATGACTGAAATTTACCATTAATATCTCTGTATGAGGTGCGCATGTTGTATGATGCCACGCTGATAGCATTGGGAATAGAGGCTCCGCCCTCGCCATAAGTATAGTCGGTATCGCCTGGTAGGGTGGTGATGTATTTTTCCTTTGCACTACACCACTTTGTTACTTGTGTAAAGTCTGAATAGTCTGATGCGGCCCAAGCATGGAATGTGGTTCCTTTCTTACCTGAGAGTTCCCACATGAAAAGGCACGAATTGGCATTTTTAATGCCCAATGTTTTAGCCAAATCGTCGCCATAGCCACTCACAAGGATATTCTGCTTGTTGCTATAGGGGTTTATTTCTGATTCAAGATAGAATGAACTCTTTTCTAATTGGGCTTCGGTTGGGGTATATATCTTTCCGTTATAGAATACTACAAGCTTAGCTTTGATGTCTTCCTTTCCATCGGCAATGGTAGATGCAATGTTCGATAGAATGACGTGTTCGCTATTGTAGCTATCTGGTTTTATGTTGAGATACACCGTGTCGTTGTCGGCTGTAAAGGTGTATTGAGCATGGTGCTTGATGTCGCCAGAGTTGCTTGCAGCAGCAACCATGATGCCGCCTTTTCCACACATATTGTTTAGGCTTTGGTCATAGCTTGTGCAACCATCATGTGGTCCGTTATCGCCACCAAAACTCATGTTGATAACCCATGGTTTGCCTTGGCTTTCGGCATAGTTTTTAATGGCTTTGGCCTGTAGTATGATGGCATCGTCGCTCAGTTCTGACATCATAGGCAAGAATTCTGCACCTGGTGCCACACCGCTATATTTGCTGCCAGAAACCTTGCGGCCAATGGCAATGTTGCTCACGTGGGTGGCGTGGCCTACGTCGTCTGTGCTATCTGAACTCGGCGCTGTTGTGCGCAGACTGCCGTTTTTTATGCTTGCCCCCCAACGTTTTGCACTATTTTTGAATGCGGGGTGCCCAAACTCAAAACCTTGGTCGATAACGCCAACAATAACGCCTGAGCCGTCGTAAGGAGTGTCGAGCGAGGTGCCTTCTTGCGCCTTGGTTGCACCAATGTCTGTGCGAACATCATTCATAAACGTACGGAATTGGCGTGGTTCTTCAATGTAAAGAACATCGTCTTGTTGGGCGAGGGTGGGTATATAGTGTGCGGGCATGCTTGCCACAACCATTTGGTTGGATGCCACTTCAGCCTCGTAGCCAGCTTTCTCTAAAAGGTCTTTTACGCTTTCTGATTGGTTGGGCGTTGTGATTACCTTTACGCGTAGGATGCTGGTAGGTGCTTCAGCTTTGATGCCTTTGGTGCCAAGGCGCTTCACTGTTTGTCCTTGTATAAGTGCATCGAATGAGGCAGACCATTTGCGATGAGTGTCGTACACTTTGATTTCTTGTGCCGAACTTGCTATGGAGCAAAGTGCAAGTGCGCTTATAAAGAGTAGTTTTTTATTCATAAACGAATGTATTTGATGATGAATGATGCTTGTAAGTAGGTATTCAAAATTAATTTATACAATCATGTCCTACATTAATTGATATGCCTTAGCACATTGTTTCCGCCATAATCACAGGCTTCATCGGTCACGTAGCCCGCTACGCTCCCTCTTCAGCCTATGCTTCTGACAAAAACAATGCACAAATTCATATCAATTAATTTAGAACACCTACTTAGCAATAGATGCTTTTTATCTGTTTGTTGCAAATTTATAGATTTCTGCGACATAAAGAAAAGACTGGAACGCTTAAAAAGGAAAAACTTTGCGATTAAGCCTATATGATTACGAAAATGCAGAAAAATCGTAGTTGATAGGTATTGTTAATTGCGTGTGTGTGCCGTGATGAGGTGGCGGCACATTGGTTATGCTAAATGTGGCTTTTTGCCGGTTGTATTGGTTAAGAATGTGGAGTGTGCGATTGATAAGTAGCAAACCCGTGCCTGTGTCGCGCTCGGTGCGTTTAGTGCTACCAGGGTTGTAGCCCTGTCCGTTGTCGGTGACGCAGAGTGTTATCATGTTGCCTTGTTGCGTTATGGAAATGTGTATTTTACACTCGCTATTGAGTGTAACAAAAGCATGTTTCAGGGCATTCTCAACAGGTATTTGTATAGACATAGAGGGAATGGGCGAGAGGCTTTCTTCAAGTCCATCGGCAATGTTCCACGTAACGATTGGATAGGGATTTTTGCTATAGTGATAAAGGTCGATGAAGCGCTTTACGAGCGTAATTTCGTTGCGTAGGGGAACGGACACTTTGCTTGATGAAAGCAGATTGCCACGCAACACATCAATGAGCATATCTGTGGGTTCAACCAGTTCGGGATAGCGCTGCAACTTAGGAATAATGGTGCCCAACACGTTAAAAATGTAGTGGGGCGATACGCGGTTACGCACCACGCTCATGCGTAGTTCGGTGATGCGTTCTGTCTGCTTGTTCAGCCTTTTTAGCGCATTGCGGCGATAGAGCGTTATAATTAGCCAAGCACTGAGGATGAGGATGATGATAACGGCAACTGCTGCGATAATGTACTTTTCTTGCCGTGCATTTTGCATTTCATAGTTTGAGAGCACTATTTGTTGATGTAGCAAGGTGGTGTCGCGTTGAAAGCGTTTTCCCAACTCTGCTACATTGTTGCGAGCTTGCAAACTGCTGAGAGTGTCGGCATATTCGTTGGCACGCATCATGCAGTAATAAGCGTCTTTGAAATTGCCCATTCGCTCGGAGTATCGTTGCAAGCGACGATAGTGAAGCATAAGGTAGCGTTGCGAGTTTATCAAGCTCTGATTGATGGGAGCATGCACATATTTGCTAATGTTATGCTCGCGCCCCTCTGCAATAGCAAGGTCGGATAGTAGGCTATTAAAGTAGAATGCATACGAGGCAGGTAGTGTTACCTTGCTTTGTTTAATCATGTTTTGACATTCTGCCAAAAGCATGTGCGCTTGTTGCAAACTATCCTCCATTAAGTAAATTTCAGACATATTGGCCTTGCTATTAAAGTACCAAAAGAGGTTGCTTATTTTATGAGCAAGCGTTGCAGATTTTCTAAACGATTGTAGCGATTTGGCATAATTTTTTTCAAAGTAATAGCAGTTGCCAAGGGTAAAATAGTAGAAAAATTGCGTTTGTTCGGCTTCTTGCGCAATGTGCTTAGCCGCAGCATCAAAAAAGTGGTGAGCCTCTTTATAGTTCTCGAGTTCGGTGTACACTTGCCCTAATCCGCATAGCACAGAGGTGCGGCTGCGAGTTTCGTGCAGCGAGTCGCAAAGGAAGAGAGCATAGCGGTAATAATAGGCGGCAGTAGGTGTGTTGCCTTGCTGAAAGTAGATGTCTGCCAGGTTGATGGTGGTAGATATGAGCGAACTGCTCTTGGGTGGAGTGTTTAAGTAGTTAAACGCTCGTTCGTAGCATTCTTTGCTTTTTTCGGTTTTGCCTTTGGTTGTATAGTTCACTCCCAAGTGGTTCCATAGCAAGCCTGCAACTTCGGGGTGTTGAGGGTTGCGGTTGCACCATTGCAACGTTTGGTTGTAACATTGATGTGCGGCTATAGTATCAGAAAGAAATAAGTTGCATGTGCCTATAAACACTTCGGCTTTGTACCAATTGGCACTATCCGTAACCGTGTGTTGCAATTTTTGGAGATTGCTCTTAACCTTTTGTGGCGCAGTAAATAGCAAGTCGGCATTGGCATAAAGTGTGCTGTCGGCATATTGCCTTTCTGTGTTGTGATGGTGCTCGTTGTTACAAGCAATAAAGGCTGATAAGGGCAACATCCAAAGCAACAAACGGAGTAGGGAAGTGGCAAATGGTTTTGTATACATGGATTGTTTATAGAGCTTATAAATGTTTTTCTACTTACTTTCAAGTTCCTTGATTGTTTGGCGCATTTTGTCTTGACCTAACACAAATACTTGGTTGAGAATGCCAAAGGAGACGTAGTGGGTTTTGCCTTCAAAACTTACTTTGCCAACGCTGCAAATGATGTAATTATTTACGTCAAGCTTTTGGTCTAAAGCCACTTCTACCATTTTTGTGGCAAAAAGTGAACCCAAGAAAGCAAAGCCTTTCTCATCGTCTGATGCCTCTTTGTTGAGGCCTTCTTCAACGATGCCAGACATTGTTGTTTTTATCTTATCTTGGTGTGCTTGCTTGTTGGGGCAGGTAAGAGCAAGCAATAATATTGCAGCAATAGCCACGATGAGGGTAATGATTTTTTTCATGATTAGAATGTTTTAAGTTTGGTAAATATGCGGTATGTGTTGCTTAAAAGTGTTTGTTCTATAACCTCTTTAGGCTGTTCGTAAATCTCTGATAGCTTGTCTATTACCAATGGCAGAAAGCATGGCTCGTTGCGCTTGCCTCTGTGGGGTGTTGGGGCAAGATAAGGTGCATCGGTTTCAATAACAATGCGTGAGAGGGGTACGCTACTACGCAAAACTGAGGGCAATTTCGACTTTTTAAATGTGAGCACGCCACCTATGCCTAACACAAAATTAGGGAAAGTTTGTAACAACTCTTCAGCCTCTTCTTGACTGCCACCAAAGCAGTGGAAAACTCCCGAAAGAACATTTTTTTGTGGCAAAAGAGTGTTTACCAAATCGGTGTGTGCTGCCCTGCTGTGTATCATTAGTGGGAGCGACAGCTGCTCTGCCAATTGTGCTTGAAACCTAAAAGTTTCTATCTGCTCGGTGCGTCGCGATTGGTCCCAATAAAGGTCGATTCCAACTTCGCCCACAGCAATAAAAGGGTTATTAGGTTGTTGCAGCATATTGCTCATTTGCTGAAGCAAGGGCCAAGGGTCGGTGGGTAGTTCTGTAGGGTGGAGGCCCATCATGGGGTAACATACGTTTGGATACTTGCTACACAAATGTAGCATAGGTTTAATCGAAGCCTCGTCAATGTTGGGCAAGAGTAACGATTTTGCCCCCGCCTTTAATGCACGTTCTACCACCTCGTTGCGGTCGGCATTGAACTCTTCGGTATAGATATGGGTATGAGTGTCTATAAACACAACTCTATGGATGTTTAATGGGTGATTCTAAAATATAAGCTTTTTAGAATCACCCTTTTTCTTAATGATAAGTAGGTGTTCAAAATTATTTATATAAATGGACTTTTTATTTTTACATTTGAAGCACTTTCTGTGGCGCATCTTAAATGTTTGCTTTCAGTCACATAGCCCGCTATGCTCCTTCAAACAAACCTTTAAGCTACATCCCCATAAAGCACTTCAAATATAAAAATAATTATGAACACCTACTTAACAAAACTTATTTGTTGCGTCCTAACAACGATTGTGCATACTCCCACAGGGGTAGCCATTGTGTTTGATTGAGCGACAATTGTTCTATTTCGGCATGTGCTTCGTTGTAGAAGTTGTCAATAGCTTTAAGCGTAATGTTAGGAATGTTGAGGCTGTTGTAAATGCGGGTTACTTGTGCAATTTTGTCATCGGCAGCCATGGTGTGGTCGTTGATTAGCGCCAAGAGTTTTTGTTGGGTTGGTGCATCGGCATGCTGATATGCATTGATGAGCAAAAAGGTTTTTTTGCCGCAAAGAATGTCGCCACCAATTTTTTTACCAAACACTTTAGGGTCGCCATAAACGTCGAGGTAGTCGTCTTGCAATTGGAAGGCAAGGCCTATCTTCTCGGCAAAACGATAGAGGACATCGGCATCAGCCTGTGGTGCATCAGCTATGAGAGCACCCATTTTTGCGGCACAAGCCAAGAGAACCGACGTTTTTAGGCGTATCATCTCAATGTATTCGGCCTCAGAAACATCGTTGCGATTTTCAAAATTAACATCGTATTGTTGCCCCTCGCATATTTCGCGTGCGGTTTGCGCAAAGAGTTTTAATACATCGTCTTGGTGGTTACAAGTGCATTGCATAATGTGCTGAAAAGCCATGATAAGCATGGTGTCGCCCGAGAGAACAGCCGTATTCTCGTTCCATTTTTTATGCACGGTGAGTTTGCCACGACGCATATCGGCATGGTCCATAAGGTCGTCGTGGAGCAATGTGTGATTGTGGTAAGTTTCAAGTCCGATGGCTGCGGGCAAGGCCTGTTCTACATTGTCTTTATACAATCCGTAAGCCATGAGCAGCAAGGTGGGGCGTAGCCTTTTTCCACCCATTGAAAGCACGTATTCGATAGGCTCGTATAGGCCTTCGGGACGAGTAGGGTAGCCTACTTGCTCCAATGCATGGTTGATGTAGCCTGCCCATGATGCGGTATGTTGGGCAAACTGCAGCAACAGCCAGTTGGTTTGTTCGGCAATGGTGAGGTGAGAATTGTCTAAGAGCAGAGCATCATCAGCTTGGCGCAGTGGAGCTACTTCGCGGTGAGAGTCTATGTAGTCGCGTTCTTGAACGTTTTTTAGTATCTCATCGTAGCTTACTTGTTGGCCTTTGGCGGTTAGTTCGTCGTAGCGTCGTTGTGCACGTACTTCGGCTGATGCTGTAACAAATATTTTGAGTTCGGCATCGGGGAATACCACGGTGCCAATGTCGCGACCATCCATAACGATGCCTCTCTCTTTGCCCATGCGCTGTTGCTGTGCAGTCATGGCTTGACGCACAAAGGGCAGAGCTGCAATTACACTTACGTGCGAACTAACCTCAAGTCCTCTGATTTCGTTTTCAACACACACACCATTGAGCATAGTGAGTGGCAGACGAGTGGCTTCATCGAGCTTAAATCCCACTTCGATGTTTGGCATAAGTGCTTGCAATTCGTTGGCCTTAACGCTACCATCGGCATTGAAAAGCCCTTGCTGAAGAGCATAGAGCGTGACCGCTCTGTACATGGCACCAGTATCTACATAAATGTATCCAACGGTGCGAGCCAAAGCCTTAGCCATGGTGCTTTTGCCGCATGAAGAGTGACCATCGATGGCCACGATTATTTTTTTCATGATAGAAAATGCTTATATGATAATAGTTTGATATACTTTAAAAAATGCTATAGCTTACAAACTATAGCCTACATTAGCCATAATAGAGTTGCCTGCTTGATGGTAGCGAGCGTACGAAAGTCCTAGTTGGAAACGTTTGATGTGTATGCCGCCACCTGCCGAAAGTCCAGCTAAATGTGAACTGCCAGATGCTTTTAGTTCGTAGGCACGCCTAAAGTTGTAGCCAAGCGACAAGTATATATTGTCTGTGGGCAAGATGTCGAGGCCTACAACCACATGATTAAGGGCTATTTTACTAAAACTAACCTTGTCGCTTTTGTCCTTATCTTTGTTCTCGGGCAACACATAATAGCTCGACTTCCAATGGGTGAGGTCGGTAAGCGTTAGGTGAAATCTTACGGGCAAATGGTCCATGCCCTTGCTTAGTCCGGCAGACAATGTAAAGGGTAAGTGGGTGCGCGAAGCGCTCTCGTAGGTTTTGAGTTGCACACCCAGGTTTTGCAACGAAGCAGATACAGAGAGGTCTGTCTCCTCGTTGTAGTAGTTGATGCCTACATCAACCGACATTGAGATGGCAGAACTGCTGGCAATGTTAGAAAATAAAAACTTAGCATTTGCACCACCCGACCATCTGTCGGACAAGAGGTAACTATAGCCAGCCCCTACTACAATATCTTTGGCAGAGAACTGCCCTAAGGTGTTGCCGTCTTCGTCCGTTTCGTCCATCTTGCCAAAGTTCATATATTGCGCACCTACTGCAAGTGTGTGGCGTTCGCCAAGTGCCTTTACAAAGTGGGCTCCCATCCATGAGGTGTTGGCAAAATAGGTCATAAAGTTGAGCGATAACGAGTTGTCGCTAACGTTGGCATAAAGCGCAGGATTTTGCCATCCAACTTCGGGTGAATCTTCGATGGCGCTCACGTTTACTCCACCCAAGGCAGCGGTGTGCGTTGAGGTAGGTAGTTTCAGCGTGTTGTACGAAGACGAATATTCTTGTGCTGCAACCGCAAGTGGCAAGCATGCCAACAATGTGCAGCATAATTTGATGTTCATGTGGGCGAATGTTAATTTTGCGTTCAAAGTTACTAACTTTTCAAAAGGTAGCCTTATTACAATTGTTTTTTTTAGCTTTGAGTTTTGTACATCTCTCACCTTGCACTACCTTTATATAAGCTAGGCTGCGGCTCGGATGTACTAAAAAAGAAATCAAAAACTTTGCTTTCTTTTTTGTACATCTCTCACCTTGCACTACCTTTATATAAGTTAGGCTGCGGCTCGGATGTACTAAAAAAGAAATCAAAAACTTTGCTTTCTTTTTTGTACATCTCTCGCCTTGCACTACCTTTGCATAGATTTTAAAACTACTATTTAAAGAGAATTATTTATAATATAACGTGCATTCGTCTGATTTATTATCCAAAGAATGGTGCGACATGGTATTTGATGGTCGCAACAAGGAATATGGTGCCTATAAACTGCGCGAGCAAACAGGCACTCGCTATCGCCGTGTTCTGACGATTATATTAGGCACGTTGGCTTGTGTTGGCCTTATTCATGGTGGCACAGCTCTTTATCTTCACATTATGGCAGCACGCAACATGAAGGCTGCCGAAGATGCATTTGCCCAAAAGCCTGCCGACTTAAAAGAAGGCTATAAGGTGAAATTCTTGGCTACAGCACGCCAAGTGCCTTCGCAACGTATGAGTCCTAATGCTAAATCGGCGGCTCATCCTAAAATAGTAGATGGTTTGCCGCCACTTGAGTCAATAGGCATTGAAGGCCCTATCACTTACGATCCGGGCGATAAGGTAATAACTACTCCTCTTGTAGACACCACGGGCATTCACGATGAAACCCTTCCCTTGGCCAAACAAAAGATTGTGCCTACGGAGCAAGTGTCGCTTATGCCAGAGTTTCCTGGCGGCTTACGTGCTTTTATGCGCTGGATGGACGAGCATATAGTTTATCCTACTTCGTGTATCAATAGGCAGTTACAAGGGTCTATCACTATTAGCTTTATTGTAGATGCTGATGGAAACACTACAGACTATGACGTAAAAAATGCTTTTGATACACAAATATTTCGCTCGGCAATGAATGCGCTCAAAAGCATGCCTAAGTGGAAACCCGGAACTGACGAACATGGCTATCCCACACAGGTGAAGATAACCATGCCTATTGATTTTAAATTGAACTGACTTTTCTCCACTCCTTTTATGAAACTACATATCGAAATAGATGAATCTTCGGGCTTTTGTTTTGGCGTAACTACTGCTATACGCAAGGCCGAAGAAGAGCTGCAAAACTCTGCTTCGCTTTGCTGCTTGGGCGATATTGTGCACAACGGCAGTGAATGCGAACGTCTGCACACATTGGGGCTGCAAACCATTGATCACTCTGCATTAGCCAACTTGCCTAAAGGTACCAAAGTGCTGCTGCGGGCACATGGTGAGCCTCCTGCTACATACGCTTTAGCCCGTGAACGCGGCATTTGTATAATTGATGCAACTTGCCCTGTAGTGCTACAATTGCAGCGTCGCATTAAAAAGGTTTATTCTGAAACTCAGCATCCGCAAATAGTGATATACGGCAAGCGTGGACATGCTGAGGTGTTGGGACTTGTGGGACAAACTAATGGCGAGGCTATCGTGATAGAGGGAGTAGAAGAGGCTGCTAAACTTGATTTTTCTCGCCCGATAGCTCTCTTCTCGCAAACAACCAAACCGCTTGAAGGCTTTCGAAAGATAGTAGACTACATCACGCGTCACATGCAAGAGCCTGCCACTTTTCGTTATTTCGATACCATCTGTCGGCAGGTAGCCAACCGCTTGCCTAATATAAAAGCATTTGCTGCACGACACGATGTGGTGGTGTTTGTATGTGGCCTAAAAAGTTCTAACGGCAGAGTTTTGCACGAGGCTTGCCGACAGGTAAATCCGCATGCCTACCTTGTTGATACGCCCGATGCTATACGTCCAGAGTGGTTTAAAGAAGCCAGCAGTGTGGGCATTTGTGGAGCTACGTCCACCCCCAAATGGCTTATGGAGCGTTGTGCTGAAAAGATAAGTAATTTTTAAAATAACAAGCGCACACATAGAGCAACATGCCTTGTAGCATGACACTCAATGTGTGCGTTTATGCTTTTTCTCTGTTTTTAAAACGTTTTTCTATAATCAGAGGGCGAAACTCCCTCAATGTTCTTGAAATATTTGCCCATAAAACTTTGGTTCGGAAAGTTCATCTCTTGTGCTATCTCTTTGATAGACAACGTGCTTAGTTTGAGCATAGACTTGATTTCGATAATTACCAAAGAGGTTATCCATTGTCCAGCTGTCCGACCACTGACTTGCTTTACCACTTCAGATAGATGCTTGGGCGTAAGACACATTTTGTTGCTGTACCACTCAACACTACGCTCTTGCTTAAAGTTGTCTGATGCAAGTCGGACAAACTCATCAAAGATGGCGTATGCACGTGTTTGCGCCTCAGAAGGCTCAATCTTTACGCGCGAGTCGAGTAGATTGCACATTTCAAAATAGAATGCTCTGACAAGCGATATTGTAGCCTCTTGTGTGTACTTGCCTGTTTGTCGCTTTAGCCGACGGCACACCAAGTTGTAGCAGTCTATCAGCCAATCTTGCTCCTCTTTGGTGGTTGTCACGATGGGATGTTCGGTAAGATAGAGCAAGTAAGGCCACATCTTGCTAAGGCCCGCCATGCAGTTTTGGGCAAATGTACGCGACATCAGCACCACCTTGGCATGGAAGTCTTTGGCCACACTCTGCTCTTCAACTACTTGGTCGCCAAAGAGGATGAGCAGGTCGCCACGCTTCATCTCTCTCTTGCAGTTGTTTAGTGTGAATGCCACTTCTCCTTCGGTGCAAAGCACAAAAAGCAACAAACCTATTTGCATAGGCGTTTCTTTTAGGTCTTCCCATGCAATGTTGTCAAGAACTATCAACTCTTTGCCGATTTCGTGTCTCGACTTCTTTTCTTTTATGTGGAATGTATGCGTTTCTGGAGTGTAAGAGGCTTTCATATTAGAGATAGTGTGTGGATATATGAATTTGGTGGTTGTATATGCAAAGGTGATGATTTTTCGCAAAACTTGCTTAAATAAGTAAGAAAAAAATATTTTGTTTAAAAAAAATGCAGAAATGCTTTGGTTATTTAAAACTTTCTCGTACCTTTGCACTCGCAAATAAGCAAGGTGCCATAGCTCAGTTGGTAGAGCAAAGGACTGAAAATCCTTGTGTCCCCGGTTCGATTCCTGGTGGCACCACTGATTTTAATTGTTTGTGCTGATTTGTAGATTTGGTGCCATAGCTCAGTTGGTAGAGCAAAGGACTGAAAATCCTTGTGTCCCCGGTTCGATTCCTGGTGGCACCACGTAAAGA
>ERZ808240.1676-NODE-1676-length-26709-cov-4.940459_pt1 | contig 26709 bp, 23 predicted proteins | sample MGYA00521084_ERZ808240 | MGnify/ENA primary metagenome ERZ808240 (study PRJEB31516, sample SAMN03275571) | gut metagenome | biome: mammalia-associated habitat; material: feces | host: Papio cynocephalus | place: Kenya | collected 2012-08-06 ... | reverse complement strand
ATTTTTGTTGTTGAAAAAAGAATTGCAAAATAATAAGATTCAGATTATTTATTCTTTTAACCTGTGCAAAGGGCGCGTAGGCAGTACATTATGCATACATAGAAAATCCTGGAAGTGCGGGGAGCATCTGCACGAACGGAACGTACGTAAGCCGGATACACGCACAAGCACTCCTGTCCTCCTTAGTCATAGGAGATTTGTTTTCAAAAACAAAAAACGACAGATTTCAATGTTGAAATTCATGGTCTGCGTACAAATCCGCGATCAAAACGAGATTTTGACAGATATTTCACGAAATTTTGTTCTGAAACACAAATAAATATAAAAAAATTATTGAAAAAATATAAAAAAGGTGTTGACAGGGAAGAAAACCTATGGTAAACTTCGTATATCACTTAAGGAAAGGAGAAAGAAAATGAACTTCATGGTAAACCTGCTAGTCATTATTAGCATTCTAGTCATTAGCATTATTTTGCTAGTCGTCATCCTCGGGATCGAGGTCGTGATTAGAAATAGTGCAAGTTTGCATGCAGGAAATCGAAAAAGTTCGTTTTTATCTTTGATAGATATTTACTGATTCGTGATAAGCACAAGACATCATGGTAGGCTTTTCAAGAGCTTATCACCGTCAGTAAACATAGAACTTTAGAAGCCTGCGGCAAACGAAGCCGTGGGCTTTTATTGTTTCAGCCTTAAGCCATAAAAAAAGAAAAATTGCAATCAAATCAAAACAAAAATGAAAGATGGAGGAAACCAAAATGAAAAAGCAATCTTATTTTAAAAAGTTCGCAGCCGTTGCCATGGCTGCAGTCATGACGGTCGCGTTTGCGTCCTGCGGCAACAGCGACACCGGTAACAGTGACAACGCGGGAGATTCTTCCGCAAAATTCGTAATCGGCGGCATCGGGCCTACAACCGGCGGCGCGGCAGTTTACGGGCAGGCAGTTAAGAACGCGGCAGAAATGGCAGCCGAAGAAATCAACGCAGCAGGCGGCATCAATGGCTACCAGATCGAATTCAAGTGGCAGGATGACGAACACGACACCGAAAAAGCCGTCAACGCTTATAACGCATTAAAAGACGACGGCATGCAGATGTTAATGGGTACCGTTACTTCCGCCCCTTGTACCGCAGTCGTAGCGTTGACTTCCGAAGATAATATGTTCCAGCTGACACCTTCTGCTTCCGCAGTAGAATCCATTCAAGGAGATAATGCATTCAGAGTATGCTTCTCCGACCCGAACCAGGGTGTTGGTTCCGCGGACTACTTCGCAGAGCACTTCCCGGATGCGAAGGTTGGTGTTGTTTACAACTCCTCCGATGTATACTCCAACGGTATTTATAAGACCTTCAAGACAGAAGCAGCAGCAAAGGGCGTAAACATTGTCGCAGCAGAAGCATTCACGAAGGACTCCGCACAGGACTTCACCGTACAGATCCAAAAGATGAAAGAATCCGGCGCGGACTTAGTATTCCTTCCGTTCTACGCACAGGAAGCTTCCTTATTCTTAACACAGGCAGATAAAGCAGGCTTAGATGTACAGTTCTTCGGCTGTGACGGACTTGACGGCGTGATCGACCAGTTAGGCTCCAACGCGAAATTGGCAGAAGGCGTTATGCTCCTGACACCATTTGCTGCCGACTCCGAGGATCCGAAATCGAAAGCATTCACAGAGGCTTATGAAAAGAAATATAACGGTGAAGTGCCGAACCAGTTCGCGGCAGACGCTTACGACGCAATGTACATCATCAAGGACGCAGCCGAAAAGGCAAATGTAACACCTGATATGAGTGTTTCCGATATCTGTGACGCTATGAAGAAAGCAATGACCGAAATCGAATTTACCGGCGTAACCGGAACCATGACATGGTCTGCAGACGGCGAACCGACCAAGACTCCGATGGCAATGGTAATCAAAGACGGTAGCTATAAGGCTCTTTAATCGAAAGCGGAGCATGACGAAACAAGAACATTCAGAGAGGAAAGACAAGTAGAGAGATGTTTTCGACAATGTTTCGGAGATGATCATAAAGGAAAGGGGACCGGCACGCAGCAGGTCCCCACTTCCGCTATATCGAAGCACAAGGTATATAGCATAAAGAAAAAATGAGGTAATTTTATGAATTTTCTGTCTTATCTGATCAGCGGCATCAGCCTGGGAAGCGTATATGCGCTGATCGCACTTGGGTATACAATGGTATACGGTATCGCGAAGATGCTGAACTTTGCGCACGGTGACGTTATCATGATTGGTGGTTTCGTGATTTTCACAGCGGTTTCTTCGCTACACACGTCTGCCGGCGTGGCGATTGTCTGTGCCATCATCGTCTGCACGGTACTGGGAGTAGCCATTGAAAAAATTGCATATAAACCATTGAGAAACGCTCCGCCTTTGGCAGTTCTGATCACCGCTATCGGTGTCAGCTATTTTCTCCAGAATGTTGCGCTTTTGATCTTCGGATCGGCCTCCAGAAACTTTCCGGACATTCTGCATCTTCCGGACTGGCATGTCGCAGAAGGTCTGACCATCACAGGGGAAGCCATTCTGACAATTGCCTTGACGATCGTTATCATGATTGCGTTGACATTCTTTATCAACCATACGAGAATCGGATCGGCTATGCAGGCGGTTTCCGAAGACAGAGGCGCCGCACAACTGATGGGCGTCAACGTCAACAGCACGATCAGCGTGACGTTTGCGATCGGTTCGGCGCTGGCGGCGGTCGCGAGTCTTTTGCTCTGCTCATCCTATCCGCTGATCGGGCCATATACCGGCGCAATGCCGGGTATTAAGGCCTTTGTCGCGGCAGTATTCGGCGGCATCGGCTCTATTCCGGGCGCGATGATCGGCGGCATTCTTCTCGGTGTGATTGAAAACCTCAGCAAAGCGTATATTTCTTCAACCTTATCCGACGCGATCGTCTTCGGCGTACTGATTATCGTACTGCTTGTCAAACCGACCGGTATCCTCGGAAAAGCAATGCGAGAGAAAGTGTAGGTGGCCGGTATGAAAAACAAATTACAATCCAAAACCTTAAACAAGACAACACAGCAGAATCTAATCACTTACGCAATCGTTGCGGCGTGCTTCGTATTCTGCGTAATCTATAACGCACTGCCGGGTGGCTCCAGCCTGATCAAAGGACTTTTCGTTCCGATCTGTTCCTACGTCATCATGGCGGTTTCCCTGAACCTCACAGTCGGCATTCTCGGCGAGCTGAGCCTCGGACACGCGGGCTTCATGTGCCTGGGCGCGTTTGTCGGCAGTACCTTCAGCATTCTGACACAGGAAAGCCTCACTTCAGTCTGGATCCGTTTCCCGCTGGCCATTTTGATCGGCGGACTGGTAGCAGGTGTGGCAGGTGTGCTGATCGGGATCCCGGTTCTTCGCCTGCGCGGCGACTATCTGGCGATTGTAACGTTGGCGTTTGGTGAAATTATCAAGAGCATCGTGAATAATATTTATCTGGTCAAGGATGTCAACGGACTGCACATGGCGCTCAGCGTTGAGGCCTATAACAATATGGATCTCGACCCGCTGACCTCCGAAGAACTGATCAGCGGTGCGATGGGTATTACCGGCGGACCGCGTGATTCCAACTATATTGTTGGTTTTATCCTAGTATTCCTTACGCTGATCGTCATCCTTAACCTGGTTAATTCCAGAGCGGGCAGAGCAATCATGGCAATACGCGACAATCGTATCGCGGCAGAATCCATCGGCATCAATATCACCAAGTATAAACTGATCGCGTTCACGATTTCCGCAATGTTCGCGGGTATGGCCGGCGTTCTGTACGGGCACAATCTTTCCAGCCTGGTCGCGGTCAAGTTCGACTACAACTTATCTATCCTGGTACTGGTATTCGTCGTACTCGGCGGCATCGGCAGCATGCGTGGTTCCATCATAGCGGCGATCATTCTGACGGCATTGCCGGAGCTACTGCGTGGTTCCTTCAGCGACTACAGAATGCTGATCTATGCGATCCTGCTGATCGTCATGATGCTGGTCAACAACAACGAAACGATGAAAATGTATAAGGAACGCTTCAAAGGCTATCTGCACCTTAATGGTAAAGGCAAGACTGCCCAAGTGTCCGCGACAGAACAGGAGGTGAGCTAATATGACAACGCCAATGCTGGAAACAAAAAATTTAGGGATCTCTTTTGGAGGCCTGAAAGCGGTCGATGAGCTCACCATGACCATCAACAAGGGACAGCTCTATGGTCTGATCGGACCGAACGGTGCAGGCAAAACGACGGCCTTCAACCTGCTGACGGGTGTCTACAAACCAACGGAAGGAAACTTTTTCCTGGATGGCGAGAAACTGACCGGGCACAGCACAATTGAGATCAACAAAAAGGGCATCGCACGAACATTCCAGAACATCCGGCTGTTCAAACAGCTTTCGGTACTTGACAATGTTAAGCTCGGACTGCATAATGATTATAAGTACTCGCTTGCAGATGGTATTTTCCGTCTTCCGTCCTATTTCCGAACCGAAAAGCAGATGAACGAAAAAGCCGAATCACTGTTGGAGGTCTTCGGACTGGCAGATGAAAAGAACTTTATCTCCGCGAATCTGCCTTACGGCAAACAGAGAAAACTGGAGATCGCCAGAGCACTGGCAACATCTCCGAAGCTTCTGCTGCTGGACGAACCGGCAGCCGGCATGAATCCGAATGAAACACAGGAGCTGATGGATACCATCCAGTTTGTCAGAGAAAACTTTGATATGACGATCCTGCTGATCGAACATGATATGCGTCTGGTATCCGGTATCTGCGAGGAACTGACGGTGCTGAACTTCGGCACGGTGCTGGCTCAGGGCAAGACAAGCGACGTACTGAACAACCCACAGGTTGTCAAGGCGTATTTAGGTGAATAAGGAGGGCGCGCATATGGCAATGTTAGAGATCAGAGACTTAGAAGTCAATTATGGCGCCATCAACGCCATCAAAAAAATATCTTTTGATGTCAAGCAGGGCGAAGTTATCGCGCTGATCGGCGCTAACGGCGCTGGTAAGACGACCACACTGCATACGATCACCGGTCTGTTAAAGGCAAAATCCGGCAGTGTACTGTTTGAAGGAAAAGAATTAACCAAGATGCCGCCGCATAAGATCGTAGAGATGGGAATGGCGCATGTGCCGGAGGGCAGGCGGATCTTCCAGCAGCTTTCGGTGTTCAAGAACCTTGACTTGGGGGCGTACACGCTTAAAAATCGAGCGGAATATGAACGTAATCTGGAGATGGTCTATCAAAAATTTCCACGTCTGGAGGAACGGAAGAATCAAATCGCAGGTACGCTATCCGGCGGTGAACAGCAGATGCTTGCGATGGGTCGGGCTTTGATGTCCAGCCCGAAGATTATCCTGATGGATGAGCCATCTATGGGATTGTCTCCGCTTTTTGTCGGTGAGGTTTTCAAGATCATCGAAGAAATCAAAAAAAGCGGTACGACGGTGCTTTTGGTCGAACAGAACGCAAAAAAGGCGTTGGAAGTCGCTGACCGCGCATATGTTCTGGAGACAGGCCGGATTGTTCTCAGCGGGGATGCAAAGGACTTAATGAATGACGAAGCAGTGAAGAAAGCTTACTTAGGAGAGTAAGTGAAAACGTGAAAGCTGCAAGGGGCAGCGGACGAGGAGAAAGGATATGGAGAAATTTGTAATTACAATCGGCCGTGAGTACGGAAGCGGTGGCAGAGGCATCGCACACCGTCTGGCAGAGGCACTGGGTGTCCGTTATTATGACAAAGAACTGATCCGTATGGCCTCAGAGGACAGCGGTATCAGCGAAGCGCTGTTTAATCTCACAGACGAAAAGCTGGAGGATAAGTTCCTGCGAAAACACGACATCTCCAAGGTTGCGTTGGTTTCACAGCCGCAGCCGGACAGATTGACGAAGGAGGAATTGTTTCAGTTCCAGTCGGAGATCATCCGCCGTGTTGCCGAGAAGGACGAATCCTGCATCATCATCGGTCGCTGCGGCCAGTATATTCTGCGTGACCGACCGGATCTAGTCAGAGTCTTTATTCATGCGGACAAAGAGTATTGCATTGAAAAGCTGATGAACCGCTATGGGATCAGCAAGGAAGAAGCAGCCGAGCTCCGTGAAAAGACTGACAGGAGCAGAGCGGCCTATCATAAGCACTACACCGGCACCGAATGGCTGGATGTACGCAATTACGACCTGGTACTCGATACCTCAAAGCTGAGTCAGGACGACTGCATCCGCATCGTTTCAGACTATATCAAGAGCAGATAAGATTGCATTTATCTATATAAACTCCGGAGTTTTCCGCGCGAATGTAGGACTGCGCAGGAAGCTCCGGAGTTTTGCGTTGTGCGTTTCGCGATCAAGATCGGCTGCTCATGTGAGTTTTTTTCAAAAAAAGACTTGACAATTGAATGATAATTCAACTATAATAAAGAAAACAGTTGAATAGATGTTCAACTAATAGATGGAAGCCATATAACAAAAACGGAGGAAGCGAAATGAAAAAGACTTATTTACTCGAAGGCTTAGATTGTGCAAACTGTGCGGCGGAAGTAGAAAGAAACGTTGCAAAGCTCGATAACGTCAACCATGCGTCCGTAAACTTTCTGACATTGAAGATGGTACTGGATGTTAACGAAGAGGACTTTGACGAAACTTACAAGAAGATCGTCAAGACCGTAAAGAAGACAGAGCCGGACGTAGAGATCAAAGAACTGTAGGCTAACGTCCCTGCACAGTGATTGACGCGCGGTAGCGCAGACAGAAGCGAGGCAGGTCTCACGCCAAAAAGTGCAGCGCTTTAAGGGAAGAGCCAAAAGCGACAGCAGAGCCGCTCAGCGTCCGGGTTGATGGTTCTGCCTTGCAGGCGCGGACTGCATGAATTTGAGAATATCATTCGAGGTGATTGGAAATGAAAAAACGTTCCGGAAAACTACTGGTCGGCGCGGCGCTGTTTCTCGTCGCGCTGCTGCTCCCAGCAGAACCGGCGGCATTAAAATTCGCGGCATATCTGGTCGCATACCTGGTAATCGGATATCAAGTATTACGGAAAGCGTTCAACAATATTAAGAGAGGTAAAGTTTTCGACGAAAACTTTCTGATGGCGGTCGCGTCGATCGGTGCGTTTGCGACCGGAGAATATCCGGAGGCAGTGGCCGTTATGCTGTTCTATCAGATCGGTGAACTGTTCGAAGACTATGCTGTCGGCAAATCGAGAAAATCGATCACCGAGTTGATGAACATCCGCCCGGATTACGCGAACCTCAAACTTGCGGACGGCGAAACCGAAAAAGTTGATCCGGATGAGGTCAAGATCGGCGACATCATTGTTGTCAAACCAGGTGAAAAAGTACCGCTGGACGGCGTTGTACTCAGCGGATCATCTATGCTGGATACAGCTGCGCTGACCGGAGAGTCCGTACCGCGCAGCGTGCGGGAGGGTGAAGAGATCCTTAGCGGCTGCATCAACCAGAACGGTCTTCTGGAAGTTGAAGTGAAAAAGGCATTTGGCGAATCCACCGTCAGCAAAATCCTCGAACTGGTCGAGAGTGCGACCAGCCAGAAAGCAAAAATGGAAAATTTCATCACCCGCTTTGCAGGCTATTATACTCCGGCAGTCGTAGGGGCGGCTGTCGTACTGGCACTGCTACCGCCGATTCTGATCGGAAGCGGCTTCCTTGGCGGTGCGACAGGCTTCAGTGGCGCACTGTTCAAAAAATGGGTATACCGCGCATTGGAATTTTTGGTTGTATCCTGCCCGTGTGCGCTGGTTATCTCGGTTCCGCTTAGTTTCTTTGGCGGCATCGGCGGCGCATCCAAGATCGGACTTCTGGTCAAGGGAAGCAACTATCTGGAAGCAGCCGCTTATACGGAATACGTCGTGATGGATAAGACCGGAACTCTGACCAAGGGCGTTTTCAAAGTTGAAACCGTAGAGAACTGCGGGAAGCTTTCAAAGGAAGAATTGCTCAAATACGCAGCCTATGCGGAAGCAAACTCCAGCCATCCGATTTCGGTATCCCTGCGCGAGGCTTATGAAGCGCAAGGCACGGAAAGTGCGTCGGGCACGGTAGTCCAGGGCGCGGCAGCGGACACAGAAGAGCAGGGCAGCCGGAAGATCGACAAGTCTTTGATCGGCAGTGTGGAAGAAATCGCCGGACACGGTGTGGCAGCCGAGATCGAAGGACACAAAGTTTTCGCCGGCAATCAAAAACTGATGAAACGCGAAAACATCGTGTTCGAAGCGAAAGACATCACAGGTACGGTCGTTCATGTAGCGGTAGATGACAATTATGAGGGATATATTACCATCGCCGACCAGATCAAGGAAGACGCGGCAAAAGCCATTAAGGGTCTGAAAGCAAGAGGAATCAAAACGGTTATGTTGACAGGAGACAGCAGAGCCGTCGCGGAGAGCGTCGGCAAAACGCTCGGTCTGGATGAGGTACATGCGGAACTGCTGCCGGAAAACAAGGTCGAGGAAGTGGAAAAACTTCTTGCCGCGAAATCCGAAAAGGGCAAGCTGATGTTCGTCGGCGACGGCATCAACGATGCGCCGGTACTGGCAAGAGCCGATGTGGGAGTTGCCATGGGCGGTCTGGGATCCGATGCAGCCATTGAGGCAGCAGACGTGGTCATCATGACCGACGAACCGTCTAAACTTTTGAACCTGATGGATATCGCGAAAAAAACACTTTCCATCGCGAAACAAAACGTGGTCTTTGCGTTGACCGTCAAACTGCTGGTACTGATACTCTGCGCAGTTGGCCTTGTCAACATGTGGGCTGCCGTCTTCGCGGATGTCGGCGTGTCCGTGCTTGCGATCTTAAACGCGATGCGCGCTTTGAAAGTAGCAGAGGAATAAGGCAGGGAGCAGACAGCAAGAATAGGGCAAACAAAAACAAAAATGCAAGTACAGCACTCTGCGTCGCAAAAACGATGCAGGGCGCTGTTATTTTTTGCATAAAAATGCAAAGTGAAGTAAAAACGAAGTAAAAACGAAGTAAAAAAATAGAATCCGACCAGAAACATTTGCGAAATCCGCGGAAGTGTTGTAAAATAAAAGACAGGATTCAGAGACTCGCAGCAAGCAGGCACAAGGAATGCGTGCTGTGCTCCCACAGAAGTCACGGGAGCGTGTATCGCTTGCGATACACGACGGATTTGTACTGAAATTTAGACACAAAAAAATCGAAAAACTGCCGCAAATTCTGTAGACGAATGTCGAGAAAATGTGCTATGATAAAGACAATGTATTTTGAATACAAAAGAGTGCAAAGACATATTTTTTTCCAGGACATCAAACCAATTTGGTGTAGATAAATCGTAAGCGCGCATGGCGATTCGGTTCTTTGAAAGTATTAGTAAGAAAGTAAACCGGCTGAACAACAAGCTTGCGTCCTTACAGCAAAATACTATTTTACAAGGAGGAGTTAGGTATGAGTTTCGCTCAAGAGGAAAAATTAGCATCTCAGGACAAAGTTGCATTTGTTGCCTGTAACGGAACTGCTGCCGGACAGAAACGCTTTGCCGACTGTGCATCCTGTAAGGAAGCGGTAGAGCGCGGCTTCAAAAGAGGCGACTGCAAGAGCGGCTGCGTCGGCGTCGGTTCTTGCATTGAAGTCTGTAAGCAGCAGGCGATGAGTCTGGTTGACGGCAGAATCGTCATTGACAAAGAAAAATGCGACGGCTGCGGCGACTGTGCGAAAGAGGACGTCTGTCCACAGGGTCTGATTCATATGATTCCGAGAGATGCTACCAACTTTATTCCATGTTCTTCGACAGAAGAAGATGATGAAGTCGTTCGCAAAACATGCGGATACGGTTGCATTGCCTGCGGAGAATGCGAGAGAGCATGTCCGGAGGGCGCAGTATCGATTATTGATAATCACGCGGTCATTGATTATGATAAGTGCGTTGGATGCGTGGCATGTGCGGTAAAATGCAAAAAGAAGATCATTGTCGACACCTTGCACGATTTACCGGTCTTAAAATCCACTGTCGCGTTTGTGCATTGTTCCGGTGACGGTCGTATTGCGTTCCAGCTTAAAAACGCAGGGGTTACGACCTGCCAAGAGGCGGAAAAACTCGACCGTAAGGCTATGGGTCTTTGTACGACCGGCTGCTTTGGACAGGGCGCTTGCACGGCTGTCTGTCGCTATGACGCGATTAAAGTGGAAAATGGCGTTGCGAAGGTTGACCCGGATAAGTGTGTCGGCTGCAAGGATTGCACCTTTGTCTGTCCACAGCATTTGATCACAATCGTGCCTTACAAGGGACAGAAGATGGTCGCATGCGCATCCCTGGATGATAAAGAAACGAAGGCGAAGGTTTGCGGTACCGGTTGCATCGGCTGCTTCGACTGCGCGGCAAACTGCCCGAACCTTGCGATTTACGCAGACGGTACGCACTCCGTCGTTGATCCGGAAATTTGTGAAGACTGCCACGTTTGCCAGTATGTATGCCCGAGAAACGTGATCAAAGAACTGGAAGTACCGGAATACATATTCTTACAGCGTGAAGCGTTAGGCATGCAGGAAGGAGAATAGACATGAGAAAATTAAAAACGATGGACGGAAACGCCGCTGCTGCTCATGTTGCGTATGCTTTCTCGGAGGTTGCCGCGATCTACCCGATCACGCCGTCCTCACCTATGGCAGAAAACATGGACGAATGGGTTTCCCAGGACAGAACCAATATCTTCGGTGAAAAAGTTAAGATCGTTGAAATGCAGTCCGAGGCAGGCGCAGCCGGTGCCGTTCACGGTGCCATCGCAGCCGGTGCTTTGACCTCAACGTTCACAGCATCCCAGGGTCTGCTCTTAATGATTCCGAATATGTATAAATTAGCAGGCGAACAGACGCCGGCCGTTTTCCACGTCGCAGCACGTTGCGTCGCGACACACGCACTGAATATTTTCGGTGACCACAGTGACGTTATGGGTTGCCGCCAGACCGGTTTCGGCATGATTGCCTCCAACTCCGTGCAGCAGGCCATGGATCTGGCCGCTGTTGCGCACTTAAGCGCGATCGCAGGCCGCGTGCCGATGCTGCATTTCTTCGACGGATTCCGTACCTCCCATGAACAGCAGAAGATCGAAGTCTGGGACTACGATGATCTGAAAGAAATGGTGGACTGGGAAGCACTCAAACGATTCAAACAGAACGCGCTCAACCCGAACCATCCACATACTATGGGTTCCGCGGAACAGCCGGAAACATTCTTCCAGCACAGAGAAGCCTGCAATACCGCTTATCTGGAAACTCCGGATCTTGTAAACAAATACATGGAAATGGTCAATGCCAAGATCGGTACCGACTATAAGCCGTTCAACTACTATGGAGCACCGGACGCAGAAGAGATCATCATCGCCATGGGTTCGGTCTGTGAATGTGCAGAAGAACTGATCGACTACCTGAACGCAAGAGGCAAGAAGGTTGGTATCGTGGAGGTACATCTGTACAGACCATGGTCCACCAAATACCTATTAAAGGTGATGCCGGAAACGGTCAAGAAGATCGCAGTTCTCGACCGAACCAAAGAACCGGGTGGTACCGGCGAACCGTTATACCTGGATATCGTTACCGCACTGCGCGGCACGAAATTTGAAGGCTGCCTGATCTGCGGCGGTCGTTACGGTCTGGGTTCCAAGGACGTACAGCCGGGCGACGTACTGGCCGTATACGAAAACCTGTGGAGCGACGCGCCGAAGAAGGAATTCACCCTTTCCATCACCGACGACGTGACCAATCTTTCCATCCATGGCTCCGAAAATCCGGATGTCGCGCCGAAGGGAACCAAGGCTTGCAAGTTCTGGGGTCTGGGTGCTGACGGTACCGTTGGCGCAAACAAGAACTCCGTTAAGATCATCGGTGACCATACCGACATGAAGGCGCAGGCATACTTCCAGTATGATTCCAAAAAATCTGGCGGCGTTACCATTTCTCACCTGAGATTCGGTAATGAACCGATTCGTTCAACCTATTATGTAAAACAGGCTGACTTCGTTGCTTGTCATAATGAAGCTTATCTGTACAAGTATGAAATGGTACAGGATGTAAAACCGGGCGGATTCTTCCTGCTTAACTGCACATGGTCCGATGACGAACTCGAAGAAAAATTACCGGGCAAGGTCAAGAGATACATTGCGCAAAACAATGTACAGTTCTATACCTGTGACGCGGTAACCATGGCCAAAGAGATCGGTCTGGGCGCACGCAGAACGAACTCCATCCTGCAGGCAGCTTTCTTCAAGCTGGCTGATATCATTCCGATCGACAAAGCGGAAGGCTATATGAAGGATGCGATTGCAAAGACCTACAAGAAAAAAGGTCAGGACATCGTAGACATGAACTGCAAGGCAGTTGACGCAGGTCTGAACCACATCCATAAGGTCGAGGTTCCGGAAAGCTGGAAGAACGCAGCAGACGATGCGCCGGCAGCTCCGCTGGTAGGCAGAGACAAGCTGCAGACGGAATTCCTCAATGACATTCTGGTACCGACCGCAAATCTGACTGCGGATAATATTCCGGTCTCCAAGTTTATGGATACCGTGACCGGCATGATGCCTGCGGGAACCGCTGCATACGAAAAGCGTGGTATCGCGGCGGATCTTCCACACTGGAATGTAAAGAACTGTATGCAATGTAACTGGTGTGCGACCGTTTGTCCGCACGCGGTAGTCCGTCCGTTCGTTCTGACAGAGGAAGAAGCAAAGAATGTGGATGACGCCGTGCCGATGAAGGGAACGAAAGACCTGAAATTCACTCTCGGCTGGTCGCTCATGGACTGCACCGGCTGCGGCTCCTGCGCAGAGGTATGCCCTGCGAGAAACAAGGCGATCACCATGGCACCGGAAGAAGAGCATTATATGCACGCGCAGCAGGCGAAATTCGACTATTTATACAAGAACGTCGATGAAAAGGAAACTCCGTTCAAAGAAAACAGCGTGAAAGGTGCGCAGTTCAAGACACCACTGATGGAATTCTCCGGTGCTTGTCCGGGCTGTGGAGAAACACCATACGCAAAATTGGTAACACAGTTGTTCGGCGATCGCATGTTCATTGCGAACGCGACCGGATGCTCCTCCATCTGGGGTGCTTCCGCTCCGGCGACACCGTACACGGTTAATAAAGAAGGCAGGGGTCCTGCTTGGGCAAACTCCCTGTTTGAAGACAACGCGGAATTCGGTTTCGGTATGGCGACTTCCGTTAACGCAAGAAGAAACGAGTTGAAATCTGCTGTCGAAAGATTGTATGATGTCATCGGTGTACCGGCGAAAGCATGGGTCGTATCCATGCATGACAGTAAAACTTCCAGAACAACCGGCGATATTTTGTTGGAGGAAGCGAAGAAAATCGCGGATACCAATGAAGACGCAAAATACGTTGTGGACAATGCGGATCTGCTGACCAGACCATCCATGTGGATCTTCGGTGGTGACGGTTGGGCATACGATATCGGCTACGGCGGACTGGATCATGTTCTGGCATCCGGCGAAGATGTCAACGTTCTGGTATTCGATACCGAAGTGTACTCCAATACAGGCGGACAGGCATCCAAAGCACCGCCAACCGGTGCGGTTGCGAAGTTTGCTTCCTCCGGCAAATCTGTAAAGAAAAAAGATCTCGCGCAGATCGCGATGGCTTATGGCTACGTTTATGTCGCGCAGATTGCCATGGGCGCAAATCCGGAACAGACGCTCAAAGCCATCCGTGAAGCGGAAAGCTACCATGGACCGTCCCTGATCATCGCATATTCACCATGCATCAACCACGGCGTGAAGGCAGGTATGAACAAAGCAATGCTGGAAATGAAAAAAGCGGTTAGAGTCGGATATTGGGATCTGTTAAGATACAATCCGGAACTTGCGGCCAGAGGAGAAAATCCATTGTCTGTCGACTCCGCGGCACCAAGTGGATCCTACAAGGATTTCCTGATGGGCGAGGTTCGTTACAATTCGCTGGAACTCGGATTCCCGGACAGAGCCGAAAAACTCTTCCAGGAGGGTGAAGAATTTGCGAAGGAAAGATACGAAGAGCTGAAGCATCGCCAGGACAACTTCGGTAAGTAGAGAAAGGAGGATGCACGAACATGAAAAGATTTGAAGTTACTTGGAAAAGAAGATTGAATGACCATATGGTCTGGCTGAAGATCTATGCGCCTCTGGTTGCGAAACATGCAAAACCGGGACAATTTATCATCCTCAGAACAGATGAATTCGGGGAAAGAATCCCGCTGACGATGGCAGGACATAACGAAGAAGACGGCACCATTGACCTGATCTACGCAGCAGTTGGCAGAACGACGATGCTGATGGATCAGTTGGAGCCGGGCGACTGCTTCGCGGATATTGTAGGTCCTCTGGGCAAGCCGACCCATATGGATGGACTCAAGAGAGTTTGCGTGGTCGGCGGCGGTACCGGTAACGCGCTGGCATACCCATTGGCATGCGGCATGCACAACCACGGTGTGGAGACGGTTATGATCGCCGGATTTAAGACAAAGGATCTTGTGATCCTCGAAGATGAATTCCGTGCAGGCGTCGATGAATTATATGTGATGACCGATGACGGTAGCTATGGTGAAAAAGGCTTTACCACAGCAAAACTGGAAGAACTGATTCAGGCAGGCGAAAAATTTGATGAAGTCGTTGCGGTCGGACCGCCGATGATGATGAAGTTTACCTGCCAGATTGCTGAAAAATACGGCATTCACTCTGTAGCATCCCTGACCGCCTACATGATCGATGGTACCGGCATGTGCGGCGGCTGCAGATGCATGATCGGCGGCGAAGATAAGTTCGTATGTGTCGACGGTCCGGAATTTGACGGCGCCCTGGTTGATTGGGATGATCTGATCAGAAGATCGGCGTACTACAAGGATCAGGAAGCGGAAGATCGTGCACACGTATGCAGATTAACAGGAGGTGTTCGTTATCATGATTAATTTGGTACATCAGCAGAACCCGATGCCGGAACAGATGCCGGAAGTCAGAAACAAGAATTTCCTGGAAGTCTGCACAGGCTATACAGAAGACCAGGCGATCCGTGAAGCGATGCGCTGCTTAAGATGCCGCAAGAAACCTTGCGTTTCCGGATGTCCGGTTAACATTAAGATTCCATCCTTTATCGCAAAAGTTGCAGAAGGTGACTTCGAAGCCGCTTATGAGATCATCTCGGAAGATAGCTCTTTGCCGGCAATCTGTGGACGTGTCTGCCCACAGGAAAACCAGTGTCAGGGTGAGTGTGTACATGGCAAGAAGGGCGAACCGGTTGCCATCGGCAGACTGGAACGCTTTGTAGCTGACTGGCATGCGGCAAACTTCGGCGATGAAGAGATTAAGCCGGTCAAAGGCAACGGACATAAAGTTGCCGTCATCGGTGCAGGCCCTGCAGGTCTTGCCTGCGCGGGAGACCTGGTAAATAAAGGCTACGAAGTGACCGTTTATGAAGCGCTGCACAAGACCGGCGGTGTCCTGGTCTACGGTATCCCGCAGTTCCGTCTGCCGAAGGAGATTGTCGCACAGGAGGTTGCGAAGCTGGAAGCCAAAGGTGTGAAATTCATCACGGATGCCGTTGCCGGTCGTGCCTTTACGGTCGACGAGCTGATGAAGGAAGGTGGCTACGAATCCGTATTCATCGGAACCGGCGCGGGACTTCCGTCCTTTATGCACATCCCGGGCGAAAATTACATCGGCGTTTGCTCCGCGAATGAATATCTGACGCGTATCAACCTGATGAAGGCTTATCTGCCGGAATACGATACGCCGATCATGCACGGTGACAAGATCGCCATCGTCGGCGGCGGTAACGTAGCGATGGACGCGGCAAGATGCGCGAAACGTATGGGTGCTTCCGAAGTTTACATCATCTACAGAAGATCTCTGGCAGAGCTTCCGGCAAGAGCTGAAGAAGTACACCATGCGATGGAAGAAGGCATCATCTTCAAGCTTCTGAACAATCCGGTTCAGATCCTCGGTGATGAAAACGGTCGTGTCAGAGCCATTGAATGTGTAGAAATGGAACTCGGTGAACCAGATGCCTCCGGCAGAAGAAAACCGATCGTCAAAGAAGGCTCCAACTTTGAAATTCCGGTTGACATGGTTATCATGTCCATCGGCACCAAGCTGAATACCCTGATTCTGGATACGACGGATCATCTGGAAGCAAACAAGAAGGGCGGTATTGGTACGGATGACGGCGCAGCAACCAACCGCGAAGGCATCTTCGCAGGCGGTGACGCAGTTACCGGCGCAGCAACGGTCATCAAGGCAATGGGTGCAGGAAAAACTGCAGCAGCCAGCATTGATGCATACCTGAGCAACAAATAGAATCTAACAACAAGAAACATGGCCACTTTTCACAGTGGCCATGTTTTTTAAATAATCTATTGCTTTTTTTTCAGAATATGGTGGTAAGATAAAGCTAAGAGGTAAGCCTTGCGGCTGAACCGGTTAGTTTCTAGGCTTTACAGCCTTTCCGCTCCTGATTGCAGCAGGAGCGGCTTTTTTTAATGGAGTTGTCCTCGCTGATGAAGAGCAGCGATGGAAACTCCTTATGCAACAGTTTGCGAAGAAGGCAAACTGTTGCGATGCCTGATTCGCTCGAACTGACTGCTATGCTCGAAATCGTAATCCTCATTCTTACCGTCTCTTTTCTCCAAATCCACACAGACCCTTTGAATCTCAGCGCAGCCGCGCGGCTCATTGCTCTGGGCAATTAGAGTGCATCATAAAATCGAAAAAAGAACAAGCGTTCCTTTTTCGATTTCTTGCGATTTTTGTGCCAAAATGTGAGTATTTTGTATGCATTTAGGCCATGCTAAGAAATTGAGTAAAAATGTTTTTTTTTTGTATTTATTCAAAATGCTTTTGGGTAATATAGTATAAGGGGAAGATTTCAGATTTGAGAAATATGCTAAGATAAGGAGGCAGCAAAAGTGTTTACAGAAGAATTACAAGCGATCAGACAAGCGGAAGATGCGGCGGATGCGTTACGCAAAGAAGCAAAAACCGAAGCCGCGAAGCTGATCAAAGATGCAAACACCAAAGCCGGCAAACTGGCAGACGAAGCCGAAACAAAGGCCAAAGAATGCTATGAGGCGTTCCTTGCGGAGGGACAGCAGGTCGCACAGGCACAGTATGAGGACGCCATAGAGAAAGCCAGGAAGTTCTGCGCGAAGATGGAAGCGGAAGCCGGCGAAAAGCAGGACCGAATTGTAAAGTTCATAGCGGAAAGGATCGTGAAGTCAAGTGGCAATTGTTAAGATGCAGAAAGTCTGCGTCATTGGACTTGACAACGAAAAAGAGGAGTTCATGAGCCGTCTGATGGATTTCGGCGTGGTAGAATTGACCGACCAGACCGCAAAGCTTTCGGACGAAATCTGGGCACAGAACGTGATGGTCGATGAAAGCCGCGATGCAGCCGCAAAGCTGGAGGAAAAGATCAGCCGCGCAGGTCTCGCACTGGAAGTCATCGAAAAATACGGCAAACTGAAACAGCCGCTCTTTGCGACACGCAGAAGAGTCTCGGCAGCGCGTATGAAGCGCCTGCTGACAGACTCACAGGGTGCGCTGACCGGACAGGTCGAGGATCTTCTGAACCTGAACAACCGGATCAACGCACTCAGCGAGAGCAGAAACAAGCTGGAGCAGGATGAAACTTCTCTTAAGGTCTGGCAAAGCTACGACCTTCCGCTGGAACTGACCGGCACGAAACAGACCACGGTGCAGACCGGCGTGCTCCCGATGGGCACGGATCTCGACGCACTGACCGGCGCGCTGGCAGGACAGGCGGAAACGGACGGCACGGTTTTTAAGATCATCAGCAGGGACAAGGATCTGTACTATGCGGCGATCTTGATGCTGACCGAACAGGCATCCGATGTGCAGACGATACTAAAACAATACGGTTTTTCACAGGTGACCTTCAAGGACATGGAGGGCACAGCGAGCGAGAACCTTATACGGATTGATGGGGAAAAAGATGTATTAAGGGAAAAGTATGAGGCGGCAGTCAAGGAAGCCGCCACAAAGGCCGCATGGAAAGCAGGCATCGAGGAGTATGCCGATATGCTGAACGTTGCAGCCGACAAAGAAAAAATCAAAACGAAACTGCTGAAGACCAAACAAACCTTTTTCTTGGAGGGATGGATCCCGGAAAGATGCAGGAAAAAGGCAGCAGAGCTTCTGGATGCGTGCGAATGCTATTACGCGTTTCGCAAACCGGAAGCAGAGGAAGAAGTACCGGTTCTCCTGGAGAACAAGAGCTTCTTTCGGCCGACGGAAGCGATCACCGAGATGTATTCGCTGCCGAGCTATTGGGGCTTTGACCCAACCTCGATCTACGCGCTGTTCTACATTGTTTTCTTCGGAATGATGTTCAGCGACGCGGGCTATGGTTTGATCATGGCGATCGGATGCTTTGTGATTCTCAAAAAATTTGATCTCGAAGGAACGACCTGGAAGATGATCAAGTTATTCTTCTACTGCGGCATCTCCACCTTTGCGTGGGGCGCGCTGTTCGGCGGATGGTTCGGTGATGTGGTGACGGTATTTTCATCTACCTTCCTCGGCAGGGCAGCAGAGCTGAAACCGCTGTGGTTCAATCCACTGGATGATCCGATGAAGCTCTTGATCCTGTCGCTGATCCTGGGTGTCATCCACCTGTTCGTCGGTATGGGGATCCAGGCCTACATGGAAATCCGGGAAGGCAAATGGATGGATGCGATCTGCGGGGAAGGCGTCTGGTATCTGACGATCCTCGGACTGGCAGCCCTTTTGGGCGGCAGTACGCTGGGCATCGCAGGACTCGGGACAGCCGGCAAGTGGATGTCGATCCTCGGCGCGGCAGGCGTGCTGCTCGCGGGTGCGCGAGGCAAAAAAGGCATCGGGATGCTGACAGGCGCTTTCGCGAACCTGTACAACATCACCAGCTGGCTTTCGGACATTTTATCCTACGCGAGGCTCCTCGCGCTGGGACTGGCGACCGGCGTCATCGCACAGGTCGTCAATACGATGGGATCACTGTTCGGCGGCGGTATCGCAGGGCTGGTCTTGTTTGTCCTGATCTTTGCGGTCGGCCACGCGATCAACTTTGCCATCAATATGCTGGGTGCGTTCATTCACTCGGCGAGACTGCAGTATGTGGAATTCTTCGGGAAATTCTACGTCGACGGCGGCGAACCGTTCGACCCGTTCCGCAAGAAGACCAAGTATATACGCTTTGAAAACGAAGAGTAGAAGACTCACAGGAGGAAATATTATGTTCTTTGAATATATCGACGGAAATTCGTTAGCAATTTTAGGCGCAGCCATCGCGGCGCTGGCAGGCATCGGCTCCGCTATGGGCGTAGGTATCGCAGGCCAGGCGGCTTCCGGCGTGGTTGCGGAAGACCCGAAAAAATTCGGTAAAACGATCATTTTACAGGCACTCCCGGGTACGCAGGGTATCTACGGGCTGATTATAGCGTTCTTAATTATGGTAAAAATCGGACTCTTGAGCGGAAACATGGTCGAACTGACTGCGTCTCAAGGGTTCTATTTCTTATGTGCCGGCATTCCGATCGGTGCCGTCGGCATCTGGTCGGGTATCGCGCAGGGTAAAGCAGCCGCGGCCGCCTTGCAGCTGACGGCAAAGAGACCGGATCAGATGGTAAAAGGTATCATTTATACCGCAATGGTAGAAACCTACGCGATCTTCGCGCTGCTGGTCTCCGTACTGATCTGGCTGCGAATCCCGGTATAAAGGAATCCGAAAGTTACCGGAATGTCGGAATATCGACGGAAAGGCAGATAAGAATATGAGTATCGAAAAGATTACATCCAAAATCCTGGGTGAGGCCGAGGCAGAACGCGATGTCGTGCTGGCAGAGGCAAGATCCCAGAGCGATGCAGTCCTTGCCGAAGCGGAGAAAAAAGCAGCGATGCTGCTGGCGGACGCGGAGCAAAGAGGGGAGATCGAAAAGGAAAAGATCATCACGCGCCGAAGATCCGTTGCTGACATCGATTGCCGCAAGGTTTTCCTGGCAAAAAAGCAGGAGATCCTGGAAGCATGCTTTGCACGCGCTGTGACGGAGATCACAGCCATGCCGGAGAAGGATTACATCACCCTGCTGGTAAACCTGGGCAAGGCGTCCGGCGCGAAGGAAGGACTGCTGACATTTAATGAAAAGGAACAGCGCATCGCGGAACAAGTTTGCCGCGCGTTGAACGAAACCGTGGAAAACGGCCATTTCGCCGTCAGCGAAAAGCAAGGCAGCATGCAGGGCGGTTATCTTCTGACCACCGGACTGACAACGGTGAACAACACCATCGAAGCGCTGGTTGCGGAAGCCAAGACCGGACTGACTGCCGAGACGGCAAAAATGTTGTTTCCTGAAGGATAAAAGGGAGTGCGAAGATGAGTAAACAAAAAGCGGAAAGCTATGCGTTTCCTTGCAGCCTGATCCGCGCGAACGAAAGAACCCTGCTCACGATGCAGGATCTGGAACGGGTGCTGGATGCCAAAGACATGCAGCAGGCGATGCACATCCTGACAGAATTCGGCTACGGCGACGGCAAAGATACCGAAAACCCGCGCGGATTTGAGATCGTGCTGGCCAAAGAGATGGATCGGGTCAGCGAACTGGTTGCTTCTCTGGCGGTGGAAAAAGCGGAGATCGAACTCCTCCGCCTGCCGCAGGACTACCACAACCTGAAGGTGCTGCTCAAGGCTGAGGCGCTCGGTACCGATCCGGCTCCGCTGCTGAGTGCGGGCGGCAATATTCCGCCGGCCAAGCTGCTCGATCGGATTCGCGAACGCAATGTTATCATGCTGGAGTTGGAAATGCAGCATGGCTTTGCGGAAGCGTCGGAACTTTACGCCAAGAGCGGTGACCCGCAGGAGATCGATCTGGTATTGGATCGAGCCTGCTATGCGCACATGCAGCGCATGGCTGCGGCATGTGAGAATTCATTTATTCAGGACTATTGCGCGTTAGCGGTCGACCTGCTGAACTGCAGGACTTTTGTCAGACTGCGTGAGGTCGACAAGCCATGGAGTTTCTTCCGCAAGGCGTTCCTGCCGGGTGGTACGCTCAGCGAGCAGCTGTTCACCAGAAACTATGAAGAACCGTATCCGCAGTTTGCGGATCGGATCGCGCCGCTTGGATTCGGCGAACTTTTTAGCCGCGGAGCAGTAGAAGCCGCCAACACCGGACAGTTCACACTGCTGGAAAAGCTGTGCGATGACCGGCGCATGCGTTTTCTGAAGGACGCGCACTATGTGACCTTCGGACCGGAACCGATCGTAGCGTTCTATCTGGCCAAGGAAAGCGAAAACAAGAATCTGCGGATGATCCTGACCGGCAAGCTGGTCGGCACCGCTCCTACAGTCATCAAAGAAAGATTGAGGCAGACCTATGTATAAGATCGGCGTGATCGGCGACAGGGAAAGCATTCTCGGCTTTCAGGCCGTAGGGCTTACGGTTTTCCCTTGTGATGAGGCCGAAGAAGCCAAAAAAATATTAAAACAGAAGGAAAAGGAGGACTTCGCCATCCTCTACGTGACAGAAGAGCTCTATCAGTACATGGGCGAAGAAATCAAAGCATACAAAGACCTGCGGCTCCCAGCCGTGATCCCGATCCCGAGCAAGAACGGGACGCTGGGCATCGGCATGCAGAATGTACGCAGCGCGGTAGAGCGCGCCGTAGGTGCAGACATCCTTTTTGGAGGTGAAGCGAAATGAGTCAAGGAAAAGTTGTAAAAGTATCCGGCCCACTGGTCATTGCTTCCGGTATGGAAGAGGCGAACATGTTCGACGTCGTGCATGTCGGCGAGCAGGGGCTGATCGGAGAAATTATCGAAATGCGTGGAGACAGAGCCTCCATTCAGGTATATGAAGAGACCGCCGGTCTGGGACCGGGCGCGCCGGTTGTATCCACAGGCGCACCGTTGTCTGTCGAACTGGGGCCGGGATTGATCGAGACCATGTACGACGGAATCCAAAGGCCGCTGGAAGAAATGGTAGCGGCCGTCGGTCCGAACATTACCCGCGGCATCCGGGTACCGGCGCTGTCCCGCAGTAAAAAATGGGTCTTTGTACCGTGTGTAGAAGTCGGTGACAGCGTAGAAACCGGCGACATCCTCGGTACCGTACAGGAAACCGTAGTCGTCGAGCAGAAGATTATGGTGCCTTACGGCGTATCCGGTACGGTCGAATCTATCGAGATCGGGGATTTTACCGTCGACGAGACGGTGTGCCGTGTACGGCTTGCGGACGGCAGCCTGCGCGAATTGAGCCTGATGCAAAAATGGCCGGTTCGCCGCGGCAGACCATATAAAGAAAAATTAGTGCCGGAGATGCCGCTGATCACCGGTCAGCGTGTCATCGATACGTTCTTCCCGATCGCCAAAGGCGGCGTGGCAGCGGTTCCGGGTCCGTTCGGATCCGGTAAGACTGTCGTGCAGCATCAGCTCGCAAAATGGGCGGATGCCGACATCGTCGTTTACATCGGCTGCGGAGAACGCGGCAACGAAATGACGGACGTATTGATGGAGTTCCCGGAGCTTGCGGACCCGCGAACCGGCGAATCGCTGATGAAGCGAACCGTCCTGATCGCGAATACGTCTGACATGCCGGTAGCCGCGCGGGAAGCCTCCATCTATACCGGCATCACCATCGCAGAATATTTCCGCGATATGGGTTACTCCGTCGCGCTGATGGCAGACTCGACATCCCGCTGGGCGGAGGCGCTGCGTGAAATGTCCGGCCGCCTGGAAGAGATGCCGGGTGAAGAGGGTTACCCTGCCTATCTGGGTTCCCGTCTGGCACAGTTCTATGAGCGTGCGGGCAGAACGATCTCCTTAGGTAAGGAAGGCCGTCTGGGCGCACTGTCAGCCATCGGAGCCGTATCGCCGCCGGGCGGCGATATTTCCGAGCCGGTATCACAGGCGACCCTGCGTATCGTCAAGGTATTCTGGTGCCTGGATTCCTCGCTTGCTTATAAGCGTCATTTCCCGGCCATCAACTGGCTGCAGAGTTACTCCCTGTATGTAGACCGACTGCAGGAATGGTACGAAAAAAACGTGGCCAAGGACTTCCCAAGGCTGCGGCGGCAGGCACTGCACTTGCTGCAGGAAGAGGCGGAGCTGAACGAAATCGTACAGCTCGTCGGTGTGGACTCCCTGTCCTTCGCAGACCGCCTGAAGCTGGAAACCGCCAAGTCCATTCGCGAGGACTATCTGCATCAGAACGCGTTCCACGAGGTTGATACGTTCACATCGACCACCAAACAGTATCTGCTGCTCAAGCTGATCCTCGGCTGGCATGAAGCCGCCGAAAAAGCAGTCTCTGAAGGCGGATCCTTTAAGAAGATTACCGAAATGAGCATGCGCGAATCAATCGGTCGTTTCAAATATGTAGAAGAAGCCAAGATCCAGGAGCAGTACGAAGCGATCCTTGCGGACATGACTGCCGAATTTGATGAAATCGTACAGAAGGAGGAGCAGCTCGCATGATAAAGGAATACAAAACGATCCGTGAAGTCGTAGGACCACTGATGCTCGTCAAAGACGTTGAAAATGTTACCTATGATGAGCTGGGAGAGATTTTGCTGCCGACTGGTGAAAAAAGACTCTGCAAGGTGCTGGAGGTCAACGGATCGAATGCGCTGGTGCAGCTGTTTGAAAGCGCCGCCGGTATCAATCTCAAGGAAAGTACCGTCCGGTTTCTCGGCCATGGCACGCAGCTGGCGGTATCGCCGGATATGCTCGGCCGTGTGTTCGACGGTATGGGTCGCCCGAAGGACGGCGGACCTGCCCTGATCGCTGAAAAATACTTGGATATCAATGGCCTGCCGATGAACCCGGCCGCCCGTGACTATCCATCCGAATTTATCCAGACCGGTGTATCGGCAATAGACGGTCTGAACACCCTGGTCAGAGGACAGAAGCTGCCGATCTTCTCGGCCTCCGGCCTGCCGCATGCGGATCTCGCCGCGCAGATTGCGCGTCAGGCGAAGGTCAGAGGCGGCGAAGGAAACTTTGCAGTCGTTTTTGCCGCGATCGGCATTACCTATGAAGAGGCAGAATTCTTCGCCTCCGACTTTCGTCGCACCGGATCCATTGACCGAACGGTTCTGTTCATGAATCTGGCAAACGACCCGGCGGTCGAACGTATCGCGACCCCGCGTATGGCACTGACCGCAGCCGAATATCTGGCCTTTGAGCTCGGCATGCATGTGCTGGTTATCCTGACTGATATTACCAACTATGCCGAGGCACTACGTGAGGTATCCGCGGCGCGGAAGGAAGTACCGGGACGCCGCGGCTATCCGGGCTATCTGTACACGGATCTTGCGACCATGTACGAAAGAGCCGGCCGGAAGAAGGGCTACGATGGTTCCATTACCATGATCCCGATCCTGACCATGCCGGAAGAAGATAAGACACACCCAATCCCGGATCTGACCGGCTATATCACGGAAGGACAGATCATCCTCAGCCGTGACCTTTACCGCAAGGGCATCCAGCCGCCGATCGACGTACTGCCGTCCCTGTCCAGACTCAAGGATAAGGGTATCGGAAAGGGGAAGACCCGTGAGGATCACGCCGATACGATGAACCAGCTGTTCGCGGCATACGCACGCGGCAAAGAGTGCCTGGAACTGGTGACCATCCTGGGTGAAGCGGCGCTGACCGAAGTCGACCTGATGTACGCGCAGTTCTCGCAGGCCTTTGAGAAAGAATACGTTTCTCAGGGCTACGATACCGACCGTACGATCGAGGAGACGCTGGACATCGGCTGGAAGCTGCTGGCGATGCTGCCGAAGAGCGAGCTGAAACGTATCAAAGACGAGTATATCGAAAAGTATCTGAAATAGACGTGCGCCCGCTTGCGCTCTGCAGGCTGTGATTACGTACCGCGCAAGGACTGTGAGTGATTTCGCAGAACTGCCGATGATTTCCCAAACGAGCAAGGCAGATACTTTGCTGACATTTCGCACGAATGTTTGCGAAATGTCCAAAGTATGCCGCGTGACTTGGTGAAATCATGCAGGGCGAGGACTAACGAGCAGACCTTGCGCAGCTGCGTGAATGAATTGCAAAGCGGCAGCGGGCAAACAGACAATTTCAGATACTTCCGGAAGTTACTCACAGTGTGAGAAAGGAAACGGAATGGAACGGTTAAATGTAAATCCAACCAGAATGATGCTCACTACACTGAAGAAGCGGCTGGCAACGGCGCAGCGCGGACACAAGCTGCTCAAGGATAAGCGTGACGAGCTGATGAAAGGCTTTTTGGAGCTTGCACGGGAGAACAAGGCGCTCCGCGAGCAGGTGGAAGAAGCACTGGCCGATGTTTACGGCAGCTTTTCGATCGCCGGCGCGGTCATGAGCAAAGAGGTCATGGAAGAGGCGCTGATGTTCCCGAAGCAGGGGGTCGAACTGACCGTCGGCAGTAAGAATGTCATGAGCGTGGATGTGCCGCGCTTCGGCTTTGAAACAACGGCCGCGGACGCGTCGGACATTTATCCTTACGGCTATGCGTCGACCTCCGGTGAGCTGGACTCTGCGATCAAAGACCTCGCCGATGTTTTCCCGATCATGTTGGAACTGGCGGCAAAGGAGAAAGAGGCGCAGATGCTGGCGGCGGAACTGGAGCGGACTCGCCGCCGTGTCAACGCGCTGGAATACGTCAAGATCCCGCAGATGGAAATGACCATCCGCTACATTCGCATGAAGCTGGATGAAAACGAACGTGGCAACCAGACGCGCCTGATGAAGGTCAAAGACATGATTCTGGCTGAGGCACTTGAGGAAAAGCGCGAAAACAATGAACGCGCCTACCAAGAGGGGTGCAGTTAGACGATCAAACGAAAAAGAAAAACGAAAAAGAATGCAGGAAGCACGAAAACCCGGCGTCAAACCGGCAGACCGTGCATCCTGCAGTTTTTATTCTTTATTCTTGCTTCCGGCGACTACAGCTTCGCGACTTCCTCCGGCGTTAGTCCCGTGATCTCAGCAATCATTGCCGCATCCAAGCCCTTTGCTTTCATGTTGCCAAGTTCCAGAAAGTGGAACTCAAGGCGGTCGCACAAGCGATGCCCGGTCTTTTGCTCCCTGACATCAAAGATACTGTGGCAGCCGATCTCTTTCGGGAAGAGCTTGTTCTGAATGATGGAAACTACAAGGCTCTTCTTCATCGGCCCGGACGCTGAACGGCTCCGCCTTCGCTCGGGCACCTGTCTTGCATCTGCTCTGTCGGCGCTTCGCTTGCCAATCGCAGTGCCAAGGGCATTGTATCATACGGCTCGCCGGATTGCAATGAGGAATTGACGAGTCTGCCGCCGTAGAACAGAGCCCGGCAGCGATAGCCTTTGCGATGTTTTCTGGGTCCTGCGCAGTTTTGATGCCTTGCGTAATTTGAGGAGTTTGTGTGTTTGTATTTGCATTTGCCATGATCCTTGCCATCGTTTCCAGATAATCTAATATATGGAATAATTCACAACTCAATTCTATGACATTTTTCCGAAAAATACAAGCAAGAAAAGGAATGATTTGCGAAGAAACTTCCGACACACTTTGACAAACTTCACTGGTCCGCACACGAGCTGCACGGAGATTGATAGACAGAACGCAAGCCAAGGTACAGCGGCAAAGGCAACCGGCCCGATTTTGCGGAAAGTAGATAAAAACAGGCTGTTTTGCGTTACTTGTCCACC
>ERZ808240.1675-NODE-1675-length-26710-cov-16.048996_pt1 | contig 26710 bp, 18 predicted proteins | sample MGYA00521084_ERZ808240 | MGnify/ENA primary metagenome ERZ808240 (study PRJEB31516, sample SAMN03275571) | gut metagenome | biome: mammalia-associated habitat; material: feces | host: Papio cynocephalus | place: Kenya | collected 2012-08-06 ... | reverse complement strand
ATGCAAGACTACGGACTAGTATCAATAATCACCCCCACTTGGGCGTGTGGTGGTTTTATAGGTGAGACCATCAAGAGTGTGCGGGCTCAGACATATTCAAACTGGGAATTGTTGATTCAGGATGACTGCTCGACTGATGGCACCGCTGATGTGGTGAGGCCGTTTGCTGAGGCGGATTCCCGTATTAAATATGAGTGCAATCCGAAGAATTCCGGGGCGGCTGTTACCCGCAACAATGCGCTACGCAGGGCTAAGGGCAGATGGATAGCTTTTCTTGACTCTGATGACTTGTGGCTGCCGGATAAACTTGAACACCAGTTGAGATTTATGGTGGAGAATGACTATGCTTTTACCTATCATGAATATTCGGTAATAAGTGAATCGGGCGAAGATTTGGGTGTTTATGTGTCGGGCAAAAAGAAAGTATCAGAGTTTGACATGTTCGCTTGTTGTTGGCCAGGGTGCCTTTCCGTGATGTATGATGCGGAGAGAATAGGCCTTATTCAGATAAAGGATGTGAGGAAGAACAATGACACTGCCATGTGGTTGAAAGTAGTGAGGAAGTCTCCGTGCTACCTGCTGAAGGAGAACCTGGCCCGCTACCGTCGCCGTGCGGTGTCGATTACCCCGAAGCCATTGTATAAGCGCATCTGGGCGCACTATCCGCTGTTCCGTGTCGCGGAGGGGATGAATCCGGTCCATGCTACCTTTTGGGTGATGATGAATGTGGTCGGGAATGCAATTAAGAAAATCTTCTATGTCAGAAAAACTGTGTGATTTGGCGGATAGTTGCAAATGGCATTTGTGGTGATTCCCAAGGGGATTCGGTTAGCAAGCATTTGCGCCTTAAAAAGAAAATGCTATTTTTGTCATCTGAATGATTGCAAAAGACATTTATTATGAGAAGGCTTCTGATAAAGAATGTAGGACCGATTAGAGATGTGGATCTTGAGCTAAAAAGATTCAATATCCTTATCGGACCGCAGAGCAGTGGGAAAAGTACGATTGCCAAGATACTCAGTACATGTAGCTGGATTGAAAAAGAGACTGCGACGACTCAGAATGTACACGCTATTCCTGACGGGGAATCTTTTACTGCTATGGTTGAGTCTTTTCACAAAATGTCTGGTTATTTTAATGACGGCTCAGAGGTCTTGTATGACACTGATTATGTTTGTCTGCATTACTTGAATGGTGATTTTAGCGTTGTATTGAAAGATGGCAATGTCTATAAGCGAAAGAAAGTATGCTATATTCCAGCAGAAAGGAATATGGTGACATTGCCTGAATTACAGGGATACGAGTTTAAGGCGACGAATTTACGAAGTTTCTTGTTCGATTGGTTCGCTGCCAGGGAGTTTTTCGGCCCGGATAACAAAACGAACATTCTTGATCTTGGGATTAAATACTTCTTTGACGGAAAAGAACCTGTAGAAAAAGACAGATTGGAACATTCCAATGGTGAATCCTATGGTATCTCGTTACCAAATGCAAGCAGTGGTTTACAGTCGGTCGTTCCTTTGGTCATTATGCTGCGATATTATTCTGGTCAATACTATAATGACTATGGAGCCAAACAATCTTTTGCTGGTAGTGAGAAGAAGCATCGCCTTCTTCTGTCTTTGATGGAAAAGTATGTATTTTCGCATATCCCGGAAAACAAATTAGGTGATAGGAATACTAGTATGCAGGACTTCATACGAGAAGCATACGAAGGGAATGATGAGTATGCAGGATGGCTTAAGGAATTCGAGATGGTCTATCAGTCGCTGACTGTTCCGCAATGTACGGATTTTATTATTGAAGAACCAGAGCAGAACCTTTTTCCTGTGACTCAGAAGACTCTTGTTGAGGAACTGATTAGTGCATGTAATGATTCAGGACATGAACATGGGTTCACGTTGACTACTCATAGTCCCTACATTTTGGCATCGTTGAACAACCTCATCTATGCCTACCAAGTCGGTCAGAAGCATAAAGGTCAAGTCATTGGCATATTACCTGAAAAATACTGGATTGATCCGGAGTCAATTTCAGCCTTGATGGTGAAAGATGGCGTTGTTGAGAATATAGTGGATGCTGACCTAATGCATATAATGGCGGAGAAAATAGATTCTGTGTCAACTTGCATTAATGAGGAGTTTGATTCTTTGATGGACATTGATGTGTATGGGGCGGAGAAGTAAAGGTCCAGACGCTGTTGACGATCGTGGAATGTTGGATGAACAGGTGATAGGCATTACTTCCAATTTTCCTTTTTACGAGAGGTATCACGATGAGCGTTATGTTACATCACACGACAGGCGATCAGTCGTGACATTGAAAGATAAGGGTGAGTCAAGGGTATATTCTCTGATTAATGATTCGAATAAGGAATTGGTTGTCTATCAGATTGACAGCGGTTTAATAGACGATAAGAAAGTCAGTAAATGTGATTTCGGCATCTACTCTGAGGATAACCTTCTGGTTCTGGTAGAGCTTAAGGGTTCTGATTATAGAGCAGCGATCGAGCAGTTACTGTCAACTATTGAGATATTACTGAAGACCCCAAAAGTCTCAGTCACAAGATTGTTTACCCGTGTAGTTTTGAGCAAAGCAAGGGTTCTGGATATTTTGTTGACAAAGGAGAAGAAACTTAAGCTTCTGGTTGAACGAGAGTATCATGGCAGCCATTACAAATGTTCCAGAGTGATGAAGGACACTTTGTCAAAAATCTAACATAAATAAATGAAGCGCCTGTTTGACGTAGTGGCCAGCGGTCTTGGACTGTTGGCCTTGAGTCCGTTGTTTTTGTTTGTCGCAGTCTGGATTAAGTTGGACTCTCCGGGGCCGGTGTTCTACCGGCAGGTGCGGGTTGGGCGGCACAATAAGGATTTCAGAATATTCAAGTTCCGTTCGATGAGAGTCGGGGCGGACAAAGGGAGTCTTGTGACTATAGGTGGCCATGATCCACGTGTGACCCGAAGTGGGTACTTCATCCGCAAATTCAAGATCGATGAGCTGCCGCAACTGATCAATGTGTTCATCGGGAACATGAGTCTTGTGGGACCTCGCCCAGAGGTGCGGCACTATGTTGACTATTGGACTCCGAAGCAGATGCATGTGCTGGATGTCCGTCCTGGCATCACCGATCCGGCTTCCATCAAGTTCCGCAACGAGAACGAGTTGATGGAAAAGGCGGAGAATCCGGAGGAATACTACATTAATGTGATCATGCAGGAGAAGATCAAGTTGTACTTGGAGTATGTGAAGAATGCGTCATTCTGGTACGACATCAAGTTGATTTTCAAAACTTTCCGTGTGATTGTCACTGAACGATAGTATTATTATATTCGTAAATTAATCAATAGGTTATAGGCGCAGGCTTCGGCTTGGCGCTTTTCTTTTTGTTGTTTGTGTTAAAACAGAATCATTATTATGTCAATGAAATTACGCAATGTGCCTTTCAGCCCGCCTGACATGACGGAGGCTGAGGCGAGTGAAGTCCGTGATGCGATTTTGAGTGGATGGATCACCACCGGGCCGAGGACAAAGAAATTGGAGAAGTTGATTTCTGAATATGTCCATACAGAAAAGACCGTGTGCCTTAATTCTGCTACAGCGTCTATGGAAATGGCTCTTCATGTGCTTGGTGTCGGCCCGGGAGATGAAGTGATTGTCCCTGCTTACACCTACACGGCTTCCGCTTCTGTGGTCGCTCACGTTGGCGCTACTCTTGTCCTGGTGGATTCGCAGAAAGACAATGTCGAGATGGATTACGAGAAACTTGCCGGTGTGATCACAGAACGAACCAAAGCCATTGTCCCTGTGGATATTGCTGGAATCTGTGCGGATGTTGACAAGGTTCGTGAAATAGTGACACGCCCTGAAATAGTGGCGAAGTTCCGCCCGTCCAACGATATTCAGAGATTGATTGGGCGGATCGCCATTTCAAATGACTGCGCGCACTCATTCGGTGCTTCACGCCATGGCAACATGGCTGGTGAGATCGCTGATTTCAGTTCGTTCTCATTCCATGCGGTGAAGAACTTCACTACAGCCGAAGGTGGTGCAATGACCTGGAATCTGCCGTTCGGAAATGAGAAGGTGGAACGTCAGCAGGTATATTGCGGAAGCCCGGTTCCTTTCGTTGAAGGAGAGACATGGAATGAGTTCATTTACCGCCTGTCACAGCTTTTCTCACTTCATGGACAGAACAAAGACGCCCTTGCGAAGACCAAACTCGGTGCTTGGGAATATGACATCATCGGTCCATGGTACAAATGCAATATGACCGACATCATGGCCTCTCTTGGATTGGTTCAGTTCGAGCGTTACCCTAAGATGCTTGAAAAGCGCCATGAGATTGTAGGTCTCTACAATGCGGCCATAGACGTTCTCAATTCGGGGCTGGATGCCGATCATCAGGTTGCATATTTGAATCATAGGTCTAGTGATCATTGTTCGTCCCATCATCTATACCTTGTTCGTCTTCAGGGACGTACACGTGAGGAGGCTGACAAGGTGATTGAACAGATGGCCGAACGTGGGATTGCCACCAACGTCCACTACAAGCCGCTGCCAATGATGACAGCCTACAAGGCTCTTGGTTTCGACATCGCCAACTTCCCAAATGCCTACCACCTATTTGAGAACGAGATCACTCTTCCACTTAACACCAAGATGTCGATGGAGGATGCTGAATATGTCATTGAGAACTTTGTGGACATTGTGAAAGGACTCTAAGATGATATCCGTTTATGATTACAGAAGAACTTAAACAACGTGTGACTGACTTCGTTGAAATGGAACGCCGCTCCTGTTCAATGGATCTCATCACACCAGAGTACGTCGCCCGCTCTTTCAAATCTGTCGCAAAGATGCCGCGGAGGCTCTTGAGACTCTGTTGAGGTAATTAGTTAGGGTCGCTGAGCCAGTCGAAGCGACCTGAATTTTTATGTAGATGTATTAATGAATTAGTGCAGTATGTTATTATAGTAATTCATCGCGATGTTTAACTAAAGAGGTTTCCAGTTGTGCAGATCGTTGACATCAAGAAGAACCACGACTATGCGGTGTGGCTGAAAGTGTTCCAGAAAGCGGATTGCTATTTGCTGGACGAGGTGCTGGCAAAATACCGGAGAGGAAGAGTCGGCAGCATCTCCACGCATGGATATTCCACAATGATCCGTTGGCACTACAACCTATGGCGTGATGCCATGAATATGAATGCAGTGGCAAGTGTGTTCTGGACTTGCGTGAATCTGGTGTGTGGGGTGTACAAAAAGATATTCTTTGTGAAATAAGAAGTTTGGTGATGACAAAGCTCTTCTATGCAATCCAGAAATTCATAGCCTATCTGTTCTGGCCTCAGAAGACAGACAGGAATCGTTACGAATAGTGCAGACATTATGATTTTGACTTGCCTGATTCGATTATTTCTGTTTTGGATGCCACTAATTTTAACAAACCTCAAGAATGATAACTGTCACACAATTTCTTAACGAAAAGATGGATGGAATACTGAAGGTTGAAAGGGATAATAAAGGCCTCATTCATCTGTACCACGTGAACGACAGTTGGTCAGCTGTGGAGAAATCGGCCTACTATCTCTCGCAGTTCACCTGTTGTCAAGTCATCACGCTTCTGAACCAAAATCATGATGAAGGCAACAACGGGCAAATAGTGTTGGCCAGCACCTCCGAAACGCAGCTAATAAATGCCCGAAAAGCCTACTCTGTGGTACTGGACAATGGCGACCACATGATTCTGAAGCCCAAGAATATTCCCACCCACTATTCAGAATGGCATCAGGAAAACATCCTACAGGATCTGGAAGATAATGATTTCCAATGATAAAAGAAAAAGGGAAAGCTTAGCACATCGCACCGCTACGACCTCCTACCCTTGCTGCCTTCCGACCCTGGGGGAATTCAGAGGGAGCTGGTCGTGTACGACTTTCCCTGTCTGCAAATATACTACTTTTCGTTGAAACTGTCAAAAATGAAAGGTAGAATATCGTCAACTCTGTCAAATTTCCACGTTTTCTTCGTCCCGTACATGATCACGCTCATCGGGCGGCCGGACAAAGTCTGGTACTCGGCCATCACCTGACGGCATGCCCCGCATGGCGAGCAAGGAGTATCGCTGACCGTGCCCTTGAAACCTCCGACAATGGCCAGGGAAAGCATCGCCTTGCCAGGGTTGTTGGCGCTGGCGGCGAACATCGCGGTTCTCTCGGCGCAAAGCCCGGACGGATAGGCGGCATTCTCCTGATTGGCGCCTTTCACGATCGTGCCATCCTCCAAGCGAAGCGCCGCCCCGACATTGAATGTGGAATATGGAGCGTACGACCCTTTCTGCGCCTCGATGGCGGCATTCACAAGTTCAATGTCCTGAGGGTCCATCTCGTTAATGGAGGAATATTCAGTATAATTAATGTCCAGTTTTACTGCTTTCATATTCAGTGGTTTTTGTTCACAAGTTTTCAAAGTTAGCAAAAATTGTGCATATTCAAGCATTTGAGTAAATTTGTGAGATATTAATAATAAAGGTATCGTCATGAAAATCTGCGTAGGATTGTCAGGAGGAGTTGACTCAAGTGTCGCCGCTCTGCTGTTGAAGCGGCAGGGGTACGATGTGTTCGCTATGTTCATGCAGAATTGGCACGATGCGGACACAACGCTTCATGGCGACTGCGAATGGGAGGAGGACCGCTTCGTGGCGGAGATGGTCGCGCGGAAGATCGGAATTCCTTTCTACTTTGTCGATTTTTCCAAGGAGTACCGCCAGCGAGTGGTGGACTACATGTTCAATGAATATTCCGCCGGCCGCACCCCCAACCCGGACGTGCTGTGCAACCGCGAGATCAAGTTCGACGCTTTCCTCAAAGCAGCTCAGAAACTCGGGGCGGACATGGTGGCGACCGGGCACTACTGCCGCAGGGAACCGCTTCTGGACACTGAGGGAAAGCAGGTTATGATTGGCGGTCAGCCTCAATGGAGGATTCTGGAAGGTGTGGACCCGAACAAGGACCAGAGCTATTTCCTCTGCCAGCTCACCCAGGAGCAGCTCGGCAAGGCTCTCTTCCCCATCGGGCGCCTTACAAAACCGGAGGTCAGAGAGATCGCCCATCAAGCCGACCTTCCGTCGGCCGACAAAAAAGACTCTCAAGGAATATGCTTCGTCGGGAAGGTGGATCTTCCGACATTCCTCCAGCAGAAGCTCAAGCCGGCAGAGGGCGATGTGGTGGAGGTTTACGATGCCTTCTACGCTCAAAATGAACACTATCGCTTCATCCACGACACTATCGCCTCACTTCTCAAGACACCAGGCGAGCCGATGATGATCACTGAATATACCTCCGAGGATTCCGGTGGGAAGTCATTCAACAACAGGAAAATATCAGACTGGACTGGTAACGGATCCACTCCAACCGCACGGTTATCGCATCGGAACGAGTTCGATGTGAATAAGATTGCAGAATTGAGTGACGATGATCTGATGAGATTGTCGGAACCGCTCAGGTACGATGACATCAAGTTCGAGACAGAAACCTATCGGGCCGGGAAAAAGCACATCAAGAAGACCCGTTACAAGGAGAATCCTTTCGGAAAGATTGTCGGCCGGCACGATGGAGCTCAGTTCTACACAATCGGTCAGCGCAAAGGCCTCAACATCGGAGGGCACAAGGATTCCCTTTTCGTGATAGCCACGGATGTTCCCCGGAACATCATCTACGTTGGTGAAGGCCACACTCACAAAGGGCTTTCACGCAGCTGTTTACGGATCGCGCCCCAGGATATTCATTGGATTAGGACCGATCGTGAGATGGCCGACGGAGAGATCCGTCGCTACCGCGTCCGCATCCGTTACCGCCAGCCGCTTCAGGACGCAATCCTGATCAAGAGGCCCACCGGCATATTCATACTCTTCGACACTCCTCAGCGCGGCATCTCAGACGGCCAGTTCGCCGCCTGGTACTCCTCCGACGACGAGATGCTCGGCTCCGGAGTCTATTAGCCTAATACTGCCCTGGAATATTCAGAGATTTGGCCGCTGATTCTCCGGCAAGGTAGCCGGTTGAGAAAGCGCATTGGAGGTTGTAGCCGCCGGTGTCACAGTCCATATCTAGGACCTCACCGCAGAAATAAAGGCCGGGTTTGAGGCGAGACTCCATCGTCTTCGGCATCACCTCGTCGGTCGAGACGCCACCGGCAGTGATGACGCAACGCTCGTAGCCCACGAAACCTATTATCTCGAACTTCCAATCCTTCAAGGTCTTGGCCAATAGGTCAAGATCAATGTCATAATAACGTCTTGGCTGGCGGCCAAAGCGATGGTTGGCTCCCCTCGCCCAACTCTGCGATCTGTCATAACGAGCCGACTGATTGGCATAGCGGGACGCTGAGCCTGTCGAAGCGCCGAAGCGTCCGTCAGCATATTCAGACTTCTTGAGATCAATCTTCATGATGTCCGGGTTCCACGCCTGGAATCCGGGAATCAGTTCCCATGGCATCAGTTTGCCGAGCAGGATCCTGTACATTTCCTTGCCGTTCAGACCGCGTCCGTCCTTCCACTGACGGGTGCGAGGGTCGTTCTTTATTTCCTGCCAAAGGGTTTTGATGCGGTTTGCGAGTTCTTCCAAAGGCACTCCCGGCTTCAAATCCAGAGAGAACGCAACCTTGCCTCCGTTCATCAAAGCCTTCACGCACTTGCGGCTGACCTGGAATCCGATCGGTCCCTCGATTCCGCCGTCCGTGAAATCCACGTCTCCGAACTCTGTCTCGGACTTAGAGCCGTCAAACGTGACGGTAAGGCTGACATTCTTCAGTTTGGCGCCTTTAAGAGCCTCCCCGCTGCCGGTCATAGGTGTCTCCCGGTGAATATGTCCTTTCAGATCGGTCTCCGGCCTGTCAATGATCTTGTATCCTTTCGGAACTAGGGCGGTCAACGAAGGAAAACAAGGTACTATGCTGTGGCCGAAGAACTTGCCCCATTTGTAACCGTCTCCGGTCGAGCCTGTTCCCGGATAAGAAAGCCCTCCGGTGGCGATGATCAGTTTCGAGCACTCAAACGTCTCGCCATCAGCGCATCTGATCGAGAATCCTGGCAGAATGTCCGTCACCTCACGATCTGTCAGCAGCGTCACCCCATGACGCAGCACCACCTCAACGATGGTGTCCAGCACATCAGAGGCCCGGTGTGAATATGGAAACGCCCTGTCTCCCCTCTCGACAACGGTCTCCAAACCGTTGCTTTCAAGGAAGTCTATCGTGTTCTCCGGGGTGAAGTTATAAAACGCCGGCTTCACGAAATTAGGATTCGTGCGGATATGCTGAGAGAACTCATTCCAGTCTTTGAGGTTCGTGAAGTTGCACCGCCCTTTGCCAGTGAACAATATCTTTCTGCCCGGACGTGGCATCTTCTCCAAAACAGTGATCCGTGCCGAACTTCCAAGCGGAAGTGCCTTTGTTGCACCGTAAGCGGCCATAAGTCCTGCCGCCCCGCCTCCTATGATGATAATATCTGAATACATACCGCAAAGTTAACCAACTATGACCACAAATTCAAGAAAGAAGTCGTTTTGGCTCAAGTGAAGATTTAAAACTTTTTTCGAACATATTGAAATCAGTTTCTCAGTTAAGAAATTTTGCTTATATTTGTAGTCCATTTCCACGAGAAATGCAGCAAGCCACTTTAGCTCAGTCGGTAGAGCAGCGCATTCGTAACGCGCAGGTCGTCAGTTCGAGCCTGATGAGTGGCTCAGCAAAAGCGGGAAGTTCCGGTTGGAACTTTCCGCTTTTGCTTTTACTACCGATTCAACCGGGTGCGAAAGGACAGGTTTTGCCCCCAAGTCTAGTCCTTAAGCCGCTCTCGGGTGCAAAAGTCTTCATTCTGCACCCATAACAATGTACAGGATAAACTATGTGGTGTACGAATAGCCTTCAAAAAGCCATTTAGTACACCACATCGGCTTTTCCGGCACAAAATCAGTCCAGATTCATGATCATCCGGTCGTAAAGGTGGCCGAAGAAGAGTATTTCGCCATCGGGGCGGAAACCGAGGGCGGAATAATAGGATTTGAGGCGGGGCTTGGCCTTGTCAACGATGAGGCTTATGCGGGGGAATCCTTTCCTTCGGCCTTGCTCTATGCCATCAAGCATCAGGAGGTGGCCTATGCGGTCAGTCGAACCGGCATATTCATAAGCCCTTCCCCGGAATTCGGGAAGGATGGCCATGCTGTCGAGGTAGAACTCCCCCGGGAGACATTCTGGTTCCTGAAGAGGAAAAGCTCCGCTGGCATATTCATTATCAACATCTTCCGTCGAAGTATCGATTGCTGCCGGATCGGTGTCAGGCGTGGCTCGCGGAGAATCTTCCATCGGCAGGGCGGAACCAACGAAGATGGAGTTAAGAAGCCCCCATGTCAGATCCCGTAGCGGCAAGTAGTCGTCTCCTGAATATGCCGTCAGTGACCCCACCGGTCTGCCGTCAACGCATGCGACCCTCGTTCTGGTGTAGGAATATAAAGTGTCAGGCTTGGCGCACACCTCTCCGAATGCCACCACGGCCTCATCAATATTCATGGATGCGGAGCCGATCTCTATCTTTGGATCGGCTTCGGCTCCTGAAAACACCTCGTACCCCATGGCAGCAAGGACGTTCCTTGCTATGAACTCACCATCGGACGGCTGAGCGTCACGGATGGTAAAAAGATCAGTGGAAGACAATTCGTTGATCATTAGCATTTTACATTATCGCCTTTGGCTTGTTTCGACTAAAGACAAATGTTCATTTACTTGATTATCAATCAAATAATCAACAACACACAAATACAGGGCGTATGGCATCTTCATTGAGCCTACGACTGGCATGCAAGGTCATCTTGATGGTGATTGAACATTGCCAGAACAGGCTCAGTGACCGGGCCGGTCTGTATTCAGTAAAGTACGTTAGCTGATGAACTGAGTCTCAAGGGCCTTCAGTTTCGCATCCGCGTCAGGGCCTTTGGCTCCGAAGTAGAACTTGATCTTCGGCTCGGTGCCGGAAGGGCGGACGGAGACGATGTCACCGGCCTCGTTGAAGAACTGGAGGACGTTGGACTTCTGGAGTCCGGTCTTCTCCGGCTCGTTGTAGTCGATGACCTTGATGACCTTCGAGCCGACAATCTCTGCAGGAGGGTTCTGCCTCAAATCGGCCATAATCTTCTGAATTTCCTCCGCGCCGCTCTTGCCCTTGCGGACCAAAGACACAAGCGACTCCTTGCGGTAGCCATATTCAGAATAGACTCTCTGAAGGAGCTGATAGAGGGTCAGTCCCTGTTCAGCGGCCCAAGCGGCGCACTCAGCCACCATGATGCAGGCCACCGGAGCGTCCTTGTCGCGCACAAATTCGCCTACATTGAAGCCGTAGCTTTCCTCACCACCGCAGATGAACTCACCCTTGCCTTCGTTCTCACGCACGATTTCCTCGATGTACTTGAAACCGGTCAGCACATCGTAGCATTTCACCCCGAAACTGCGGCCGATCTCGGCGATCAGCTCGGTTGTGACGATCGTCTTGGCGATGTACTTCGTCGGATCCAGCTTGCCGAGTTCCTTCCAGCGGGTAAGGATGTAATAAGTCAGGATGGATCCGGTCTGGTTGCCGTTCAGCTGAACCATCTTGCCGTCATTGTCACGGACAGCGATTCCAAGGCGGTCAGCGTCCGGATCGGAGGCCATCACGATGTCCGCGCCCTTCATGTCAGCCATCTCCAGAGCCATCTTCATGGCAGCCGGCTCCTCCGGATTCGGTGAAACGACTGTCGGGAAGTCACCGTCACTGATGTCCTGGTCAGGGACGTGGATAATGTTCTCGAAACCAAGCCGTTTAAGAGCTTCCGGAACGATGCGTACTCCGGCACCGTGAAGCGGAGTGTAAACAATCTTCAAGTCCTTGTGCTTCTCACGGGCCTCAGGGCTGAGAGTGAGCGAGATGATGTCTGAAAGGTAAGCGTCATCCATCTCCTTGCCCATCAGTTCAACCTCGCCGCAATGCTCCTTTTTCTCGAACATAACCTGTGAGGGGTCTGTGATCTTGTTTACCTCATCGATGATCTCCTGATCCACAGGCGCTGTGATCTGCGCCCCGTCAGACCAATAAACCTTGTACCCGTTATATTCCTTAGGATTATGCGAGGCTGTCACCATTACTCCGGCCACAGCGCCCATCTTGCGGATGGAATAGCTCAGCTCCGGCGTAGGACGCAGATTGTCGAATATAAACACGTGCAATCCATTGGCACTGAATATATCAGCGGCGATCTTCGCGAACAGTTTGGAATTGTTGCGACTGTCATAGGAAATGCAGACACGGATGTCATCCCCAGAAACTTTCTTAAGAATATAGTTGGCCAGCCCTTGTGTAGCCATCCCGACGGTATATTTGTTCATCCTGTTGGTCCCGACTCCCATGATGCCCCTGAGGCCACCGGTTCCGAACTCCAAAGTCTTGTAGAAAGCGTCCTCGAACCCCGCCGGATCATTGTTCCGCAGTTCAAGCACCTTCATCTTGGTCTCCTGATCGAAATCTCCTTCCAGCCATTTCCTGGCGTTCTCGTTGTAATCCTGTGCCATAGTATTCCTCGTTTATTATTTTGTTATCTAGTCTCTACCACACGGATGTTTGTCCAACAATCCATAAGGTTTACAAATTTACTCAAAAAACGGCTTTATTTGTCTATTTTTGCATCATTATGGACAATTTTGAGAGATTCATAGTTGAGAACGAAGGGGCGGACACGGTGAGATTGGTGATGTCGCGCAGGGTGTGGCCGGTGCCGGGGGATCCGGGGCTGGCGGGATTGGATGCGAAGTCGCTGGCGATCAACACAATTGAGGGGCGGAGAAGACTGAGGAAGAAACTGCCTGAATGGGTGGCGTGCACTGGGTTGGTCTATCCTTCGTCGCTTTGCGCGGAGCAGTGCAGTTCTTCGGACACAGCGCGGTACAAGGCATTGATTGTTCAAAGAATCCTTAATGAATATGTTGGTTCGGGCGCTTCGACAAGCTCAGCGACCGAAAAGATAATGGTCACTGAGCCTGTCGAAGTGACCACAACAACAGCAACCGAAAACGATCCGGTCACTGAGCCTGTCGAAGTGACCTCCGGAACCAGAAAGGCCGGGAAGATCGCGGACCTGACAGGTGGGCTTGGAGTGGACAGTTGGGCTTTCAGCGAAGTGGCGGGCGAAGTGCTTTACAATGAGATGAATCCGGAATTGGCAGCGGCGGCTAGGCACAACTTCAAGGAATTGGGAGTCACGAATATATTCATAAAGAATCAGGAGGCGACAGCGGACTCTCTGGAAGACTTGATCGGGGACTTCAAACCCGATGTGATATTCATTGACCCGGCAAGACGGGACTCCGCGGGAAAGAAAGTTTTCCTTCTGGAAGATTGCTCGCCGGACGTGCTGAAAATGCTGCCGGAACTGTTCAGAATCAGCCGTTTCGTCCTCCTCAAACTCTCCCCTATGGCCGACATTTCTATGGCTGTGGAGAGGCTGGACAGGACTTATGAGGCGTACCGGCAAGACACCTGCGGAGATGGGTGGAACGGCCAATGGGTACGTGAGGTTCACGTTGTGGCCAGCGGTGGGGAATGCAAGGAGCTGCTGATTCTGCTGGACCGGAAGCACGAGGGAGGATATTCATTGACCTGCCGTGAGGACGGCAAGACTCTGACATTCACGTCTAAAGAGATTGCCCATGCGAAGGCGGCGCTGCCGGATTCCACCTTCGCGAGGATAATCTTCGAGCCGGGAAAGTCGCTGACCAAGGCCGGGGCGTTCAACGCGCTCTGCGAGAGGTTCAGACTTGTGAAGCTGGCCCGCTTCACGCATCTTTACACGATCGGAGAACCGTTGTCAGAGACTGAACTTGAAGAAAGGATCAAGCAGTTCAAGGATTTCGGGAAGGTCTACTCCGTCAAGGAGATCCTGCCTCTGAACAAGGCCTCAATCAAAGACATCGGCAAACGCTACCCACACTCGGAGGTCTCGGCCAAGAATATTCCGATGTCCAGCGATGAATTAAGAGCCCGCCTGAAAGTCAAGTCTGGCGATGACGCCCACATCTTCGGAGCCAGGATCGAAACACCTTACAACGAAGACAACTACCTGATTGTCACAGAACCTTCGACCATTAAGAATAAGAATCAGTCTTGATTATCGACACATTGAAGTCTTTGCAACGACGATAGCTCTGGTTTGACCGGCTTAGTGAGAAGCGGCCGAACCTTTCATAGATGTCCAGTCCGCGTCCGAGAGTTATCGTCCATCCGGTGTCAGTGCGGATGAGCCGGTCGTGATCCGCCTTGAAGTCGTAGGTGAACTCGACGCCCATCGGCAGCAGCTCGTCCGCAAGGTCGTTGAAGCAGTCTATCACTTCCGCAACTTTCTCATCGTCATCATTTTGGGTGCTGAGGTGTATCTTTATGGTTTCATTCACGACGGACACGTCCTTAACCATCTGTATGAAATCCACAAGATTGTCTATCTGATAGGGCTGGCGGATAAACGGATCCGTGACGGAAATCTCCCTGGCCGTGCTCAGATAATCCCCAAAGAGATCCTTATAGGTCACATTACCTTGATTCTCACGGATGTGGATGTTCTTCGCCAGAAGATCCCCGACTCTTTTCCGAGGCTCTGGCAGCGTTGCTACCTCACCGGCCAACTTAGCGGTGTCGCGACCTGTGACGTTCTTATTTCCATCATCTTCGGCAAGTCCCGGAGAGTCCTTATGATTGTTCTCCAGATTCTCCAATGTCTCCACTTTCACAATCTCTCCAGTCCTGATCCAAGAATATTCAAACTTGGCAGGCTCCGCCTTGAAGGTCTCGTCAATGACATATAGCTGATCCTTCACACGCTTGCGGCCTTCCGCCGCGAAGTCTACAAGTTCACGAGCCTCCTGATCAGTCATATTCCCGTCAGGATAGATAAGTTTCATCATGCCGGAGAAGGTTTTGCGGATGGCGAGATGGTCTCTTTCTGAAAGGGAGCCATCGAATTTCGCATAGTCCTTAAGCACCGATGTCCGGTCATCGTTGCGCATAGCGTGCAGAACCGCAGCCAAGTAGTCTGAAATAAGGCCATAACCTTTGGAAAAACTGTCCTTCTTCAGCATCCGGATCTCCCATCCGGGATTATAGAGATGGATCCGGTCCAGAAACGCACCCTTGATAAAAGAGGAAGGAATGCTCTCAAAAAGGTGGCTGTTCTTCAACATGTACGGAACCGCATGCTTCGTGTTGCCGACAAAAGCCATGGAGGCACTGGCCTCGTGGGTTCCTTTTCCACGATTGAACGATTTGTTGGCCAGATAGTTCTGCATGGTGTCGATCAGCACGGCATCAACATTGCGGCCTTTCTGCTGCTCGAACTCGTCCCACGTCACAACATCCCAGTAACCGACCAACCCCAACTCTTCCTTCTTGCCGGACATCCTGACGAACAGCCGGGGTGAGGTGACATCACCACCGCTCACGAGAACACCGTACGGAGACAATTCCTGAAAGATGTGCGACTTGCCTGTCCCTTTAGGACCCAATTCGATGAAATTGAAGTTGTTCTCCACGTGCGGCAGCAGCCGGGCCAAAGTGATGAACTTTTCCCTTCGGTTCATCGTCTCGGGGTTCAGCCCGACAGTGTGCATCAGAAAGTCTATCCATTCCTCTGTGGTGAATTTCTGACGCTGGTCTATGTAGTCCTGTAGGTTGATGTTCGAAATCTGGATAGGCTTGAGAGTCTGGATCTCCCATCTCACCTTGACACCTTCCCCACTGACGTAGCCGATGGTCACAATACACCATACACCGTTCCCACTCAGCAGCTTAGGATTAGCTCGAACATATTCAGTAGCGATAGGAATCCCTGCCAGTCCAAGGTTGGAGAACGCGGCCTGGTACTCATCGTTCTTTTCATTGAGTGTCACCGTGACCTTGTCGATGACACGATGCCTTCCATTCTCACGGATGATGCCTTTGACGGATTCCGCATCCGCCCGGTGCACATAGTTGTTCTTGATGACTTGCCTCACCTTCTCCAATCCCTCATTGATGACCTCCTCATCATCGCTTGCGCAATATTGTCCCAAAAGATATTCCAGCACATATGTCGGAACCAGCAGACCTCCCTTCACGAGGAACGCCAAGTCCTTTCTTACCACCTTGCCTATGAAGGCCTCCACCACTTTTTGTCGTAAATTCATATCCATGACCATTAAAAGTCCTGCTCTATCATTGTGTTGTTCTTCACCGTCTCACGGATCAGCGGGTTGAGCCTGTCGTCAGCATCGTAGACGCGGAGTTGCAGCATGCCTCCCTGCACTGACTTGTTCAGGTTTAGCGTCACCTCATACACGCGGTTGTTAAGATTCGTGGCGTCTGTACTGTTCAACACCACTTCCTTCTCCTGCGTCACAGGTTCTTCGCCATGGTAGATGCAGCACACCACCCTGCGCTCCATCGCAGTCATGCTCACGGCTTCCGACTGAATCATCTGGAATTTCAAACGGCTGCTTACCATGTTCAAATTGTGGCTCATCAAGGAGACACCGACCTTCTCTGTCTTGTTCACTTTCTTGCGCACACTCTTGATGATCGGAATGATCATCTCCTGCAGCGAGGCGCCACCATGCGCAAAATTGTAACCACCGGACGCCGCCAGCCGGTTGGTCCCGACAGGCACCGCCACCAGCAGCGGAGCGGCATTCATCCAAGCGGATTCATCAGCGGTGGCTTTCACTTTGATTGACGAAACCTTGTCGAGCGGAAATTTCACGACGCCTTCCACATCATCTTGGCTGGTGGTGAGATAGTACCTCGTCTTCTTCTCAATGGCGGGTTCCGTGACGCTGTGCTTGTCCTTGTCCTCAAACCTCATGTCATTATAGAGGAATCCATGGTCAGCTGTGAGCAGCACGTTCGTCACGTTCCATGTGGCATGCAGACGCTTCACCAACACAGCAAGTTGCTCAATGGCTTTTCTGCAGGCACTGATGGCATCGAACGGGCTTTGCGAATGTCCGGCGTCATCAATCGTGTCATGGAATATATATACTAGCGGACGTTTGAAAAGTTCACGCATAGACTGGGAATCACCATTCATTACATCCTCATAACTGATGCAGATTGCACCCTCACGATATTTGCCCAGATGTGCTGTTCGCTGGTCGGTCGTTGTCAACACCGCACCATCCACCAGCATGTCCAAGCCGCTATTGTGCTGTGGGACACCGCACCCACTAAGTTCTAGCGAATGATGAGGAAAAAGTGCTGGCTTACAATATTTTGTTTCTGTCGGCAGCATGGCTTGGCAGGCTCCTATGGTGGCGATGTGCTTCTCCTTGGCAAGTTCCTGCATCAGTTCCATCGCAACCTCATATCTCATGGCATCGCTTACAATGACAACCTGTTTCACGCTGGTGTCAGATTCATTGGCATAGAAATCTTCCTGCCTTTTCAATCCTGTCTCTCTGAACCATACCCCCTTTTCCTTGACACACGTCAACCATTCAAGGTTGAGAATGTTGCAGACTTTGGCATATTCCAAGTCCAACCGCCGTTTCGCGGAAGTCAATGTCTGCTCAATAGGGCATTCCTTGGTGATGAGTTCGTGGTAGGCTTCAAGTGTCAGGCGATAATACCAATCTACGAGATAAAACTCCCCTGTGTATTTGTCCACATATTCCTTGGCGCTGTTTAGCTTGAGCGTGCCAAGACCTCTTACCTGAGTATAGTACAAGGCGGCCTGTCCGATGAATCGGATGGCAACCTGGATGCCGCTGTCCACCGGCAACTTCAAGGAGAGCCCACGCACACGCTCGTTCACTTGCTCAGGGTCTGCCATCAGCTTCTTTTCCACCACTTCTTTCAGGATAGGCCAGCATAGCGCCTCGGTCAGGCAATAATAGTTGGCGTCTATGCCATACTCCCGGATGATTTCCTCCTCCTTGATGCCTGCGGCCAGCAGCCTCATCGCCCGGGCGAACTTCTCTGACAGCAAACGATCGTGTGTACCCAACTCGTAGATTTTGTTCATCTGGTCGAGCACCACCGAATTGCTTATCTTATACTTCTTGTAGTTGTCGCCAGGTACGGCATCCATGAGCTGAGTGATGCTGTTGTACTTCAGGCTCTCCGCCACGCTCTTCATCCTTGGCTGTGTGTTCGGATTATAGGTGAATCCGAACAGTTTAGTCAGCTTCTCGTTTATCGCCTTGCCGGCATCCAGGTTCTTGTCAAGCTTGTGCCAAAAGTCGGTGAACTTCTTCTCATCAGAGGCCGCGTCAAGGATGATGATTTTCACTATAAGGCTCTCCCAATCCAGAAGCTTCTTCTCTCCGAGATAGTTGGAGATGAAGGCACGGCAAACCATGTCCTCGCTGAACGATGTGCTGTCAATATGCCCGTTGAGAATGTTGCTGACACGTGAAGACATCATCTCACCGATGTTCCTCATCACGAATCCGCGGAATCTCTCCGGCAGATTGTACTGCTGCATGAAACTGGCATAGTCCTCATCCTTGTACTCCATGTTAGCCTTGAGCATGTCGAGCAAAGGGAAACTGAGCTGTTGCGCTTCAGTGTGCGGATAGACCTGCTCAGGAAAGAGCAGCACCACACGCTTGTCCTTCCAGTCGTTCTCGATGGCATACTTGGCGTTGAACCAAGCTCCGTCAAACACCTTGTAAACATAGCCGTCCGCCCACTTCTCCAACTCATCAAGTTCGCTCTGGATGAAGCTCATCCTGTCGAAAATGAAGAGCACATGAAGTTGCGGGTTGCGCTCGAAGTATGAATATATTCTGTCTTGTACCATCATTTAACTACTTGATTTTCTGGAGCACGTCGCCGAACTTGGCGTAGTTTGCCACCACTCCGTCATCGAGATCGAAACTGATGGCCCGCTCCGCCACCACCTGCAGACGTTCGTGATACTCCCGGCACTCATCGAGCAGGTTCCTCAACTGCTGCAACTTCTTGGTTTCGTTGGTGCCAAGTTCGGCACGGCGGGCGTCGAGCCGGCCTATCTCCGTCTCCAGATGCTCTATGTAAGGGAGGAGATACTTCGCTCTCACCCGCTCGGCGGTGTAGGCGTTCATGCGGTGCATGTAGGCGATGACCTGGAAGGCTCCCTTCTTCGATGCGAACAGCCAGTAGACAGGGCGGTTCTGGTACATCTTCCTGTGATCTTGCCAGAAATCCTTCACGAAGTATTGCGCTATCGGTTTGCCGAGGCATTTCTCCACGTAGTTCAGGTTCTCCACATGGTGCTCGCCGCCCATCGACACACGGATGAAGTCGGAGAAGCGCAGGGATGCATTGTCGGAGAAGCCGCAGTCGCCTGGCATGAGCGGCATGATGCCGTCATCGTCGATTTCCCATGTCTCACCGTTGAACTCATAAGGAGCTGTCTCCTCGTCGGTCGGGTCGGGGTGGGCGATGTGCAGCCCAGGCTTGTCGAGTCGGTAGCGTCCGAGCATGCAGCCCACGGCGTAGCTGATGAGCTGCTTGATGATGGCATCGTCGTGCCATACGATATGCTGGGTGTTGTTATTGTTTTCTGTCATAACGATATTCCATTTTATCATATTTCCGGTGGAAAGAGAGGAGGATTGCCATTCCATTTATCAAAATCAGAGCGGAAAAGGCGGTCTTGTATCACTCTGTATTTCTCAAATTCGCTCTCTGCGTATTCCTTGGCATACTCGGCTGTTATTTGACCCGCATCTTGAAGAATCTCCCGATCTGTAGCATCAAGAAATTTGTCAATGCGTTTAGCCCAATCCTCCATTGTCATCGGGATGTGTCGCTCAGCCATGTCCTTGGCTATATCAAGATAGGCATTGACCAATCGTCCAAGTGCCTGTAATTCATTTTCTTTTAAATAGTTTTTTGCAACACTTACATCCGACTTGATGATTTTGCCATTTGGAGCCTTAGCCCAAGTGGTTAGTCCCATATGCTCCTTGTCTGCATCGGCACGCTCAACTATCAGTTCTGCTGCCGTATGCCCATGTACGGCATAGTGCATCTTGTTCTGCACTTTCTTGAAGAACTCTCTGGTTGTAGGGGAATCACGATTGTAGTCGATGGACGTGGCATAGATGTCTGTCAACTTTTGGTAGAAGTTACGTTCTGAGAGTCTTATCTCGCGTATCTCCTCTAAGAGTTGCTCGAAATAGTCCACCCCAATAAACGATCCATTCTCCATACGCTTCTTATCGATCACATAACCTCGGATAGCATATTGGCGCAGAACGAATGTACACCATTGGCGGAACTGTGTGGCACGTCGGGAGTTGACACGATAGCCTACGGCTATGATGGCATCGAGGTTGTAGAAGTCAGTAACTTTCGTTTGCGTCTTCCCTTCTATAGCACCATGCTGAGTGGTTATTTCCATTTTGGAAACAACCACATTTTTGTCAAGTTCCTTATCATCAAATATGTGGGATAGATGCTTGCTGATGGCAGGAACGCCTACATCAAAAAGTGTAGCCATTGCCTTTTGCGTACACCAGATGTTTTCATCCTTGTACACGACCTGCACACCGTCTTCTTTTCCCTCAGCCATGAAGATGAGAAACTCTGCCGTGCTATTTCGTATTTCAAACTTTTTCATCATAAACAATATTACCAATTAGTGGAACAACATCTCACACTATTCACTCTACGGAGATCTCTCCTTGCTGGAGGATGGTGATCTCATCGAGGGGGACATCGGGGGTGAGTTCGTCCTGGAGGCCGTAGATGCCGATGAACTGGCGGTTGAGTTCTTCCTCGTTAGCGTGCAGAAGCATGAAGTTGCGCTCCCACTTCAGCTTGTACTGATTCATGCGCCACTCAAGGCTGCCGAACTGCGGAGGGGCGGCGGGGGCTGTTTGAATATGCTCATGAATATGCCCGTCTGTCTCCGCGGAGCGTTTCTCTTCCTCGTAGCGGACGTTGTCCTCATAGGTCTTGGCGTCGATGGCCAGCAACTCGTTGCGCCGGAAATCCCAGGAGGTTTCGTGGGCGTCCCAGTCTTGTTTGGAGATGGAGATGTTTTGTTGGACAATATTACTTATGACTAAATTTAATTCTGTCCCTTTAATATATGGGATTTGTATAATATGTCCAGGCTTAAAATCCAATGTTGGTGAAATATATTTTAGAAACACCATAGAAGCATTAGAATTGACCAGACCAATTATAGAAAGTAAATCTTGCGAAAATCCCATCGACCCTTTTGAGTCAAACAAGAAACCTTTGGGAGAAAATCTAACTGATATACTACCACTGCTTATTGCAGACCATGTTGCACCTTCTTTTAGGCCAAATTCTCCATTATAATTATGGGATCTTATTCTTCCCGTTTCTTTATCAATGTTATTTTTAATTTCATATCCATCATTTTCATAATTTACTACAAGGTAATTTAAGCCAAACCATTTTCTTTTACCGCCACCTTTATTATACGGATACCACTTGTAGCCATCATTGCAGGATAAGGCATTAAATGATATTTTATCGACACTGACTTCTTGCCAATATCTTAGGAAACGAGGGTTATCTGCTGTTGCCATTCCTTCTCTCGTAACCATAACATCAGATATGAAAAAATTATTATCATGAATTAGAGCAACTGTATTCTCTGTAAGCCAATACCCAATCGGGCATCCCGGAATCTTCTCGAAGTTCTTCTGCTCCACATTCGGATAATAAATGCGGTTGCCGTCCTCATTTCCATGAATATGTGAAAGAAACAGCCTTTCCTTGTCGGCACAGTTCTTCCCTTCCACGAGACGATAGTAAGTGCCTCCGTGTCCAGACGGTTTATGATTGCTGAGCACAAAAGCCGTGTTCTGCACCACCTCACCCGACAGTTCATCGAATGTGCGAGGCCCCAAATGCAGCATGTTGTCGATGTTGTAATTCTTGAGCAAATGTGTGCGCAGCTTTTCAAACGACGACAGGAACATCCAGCTCTGCATGTTGATCTGCGCCATCTTGCCACGATCAGCCAATCGCTCCATGCCCATCTGCATGAATACTGAGAATAGGTCAGCCTTAGCATCAGCATATTCATCCTTCACATACTTGCTCAGCACGCCATTCATGTTGCCTCCCCCCATGTACGGCGGATTCATCACCAGTGCATGGTACTTATCAGTGAGGGCAAGAATCACCCTCACTCCCGGCAGCAGGAGCTTGATGTCGTCCGGGCAATCGTCCGTGCCGCCATTCGTCCAGTCCTCATAGCGGCAGCGGAGCATCTTGAGATAGCCCTCGTCATCGTTGAACTTCATGATGCTGCCCAGGTTACCGGCATCGCGCAGAAGTTTGAAATCCTGCTCCAGCATCTCGCCGGCGACATTCCCGCTACCACCAATGAATCGGAGACAAGCGGCTGACAAAGCCCCCTCATCCAAGGCCGGCACGAGACCCGACATGTCGAGCACATTCGGCATGCAGCGGGCATCGGCAAAGGCGGCATCCTTCTGGCAGGCCTTCAGCAGGAGAGAAAAAGTAGCCAACTGCTTGGCACGAGTATCGAGGTCGATGCCTGCGAGGTTGTCCTTGAAAATGTTCTCGATAGCCTCGGTGCGTGTGTAGCCTTCGGCAATATAAAGGTCATAGAGCAGGTCGAAGCACTCGTTGAGGATGTGGCCGGAGCCGCACGCAAGATCCGCCACCTTCAAATCCGTCAATTCTTCATATTCCAAGACAGCGTCCTTGCTTGGCTTCTCTGCCGGCTCCACGAGATACTGCCACTTCTTCTGAAGCCGGGTCTCGTAGGGGTTGTTGTCGAGATAGATTCTGCCCACGGTGTTCTGCACCATGTACTTCACGATCCAGTTTGGGGTGAAAATCTGAGTGGCGGCTGGAATCTCGTCCGCCTCGAACTTGCCCTTCTTGGCGAACACCTCGTCCTTGCGCTCGGAGATATAGAACTGGTACAGCCAGCCGATCAACTCTGGTGACTGGAAGTCCTCGTCGGTGATGAACTCAGTGTGATTGAGCAAGTCCACGAAGCCGCCATCGGCCAGAATGTTGTTGGGAAGAAGGAGCCCGGTGTAGTCGGCGATGCCGCCGAAACACCGGTTGATGATCGGATTGTCATGGCACCAGGCCGTGATAAGAACGGCGAACTGCTCCGTCACCTTCGTGTCGTCATCAAGAAGATCCATGAGGTGCCCGCGCATCTCTTCCTTCATCCGCGGAATGCGTCCCTGTCGGGCTTCATCCACGATGACAGGGGTCCGGGCAGCGTCAGCGTAGGCAAGCACAGGCTGGCAAAGATTGTTCTTCTGCAGGATTCGTATGGCACAGAGACGGTTGAACCAAGTGTAGGCAGCCTCCTCGCAGACATCCTTGACACCTATCTGCCGAATGCGTTTGTAAAGAGCCGTCCACTGGTGGTAGAAGCCCTCGGTCTGAAGCTGTCCGTTCCACAGCGAGCCGCCCTGCATGAGCTGAGGCTTGTTCTCTTCCGCCACATCTCCATTCTTGTCAAAGCCAAGCGCGAGCATCTTGGCGGCGATGCCAGCCTTCAGTATATTCCTCGCCTCGGTCGCGAAGCGTTTGATTCTGTTTGTGTCCATATTCCTATTTATTTGATAATCATCACGCCATCTTGGTCAACCAGCAATTTTTCGAGTTGCCGGCGAAGACCTTCCAGATAGCGGTCTATATCCTCCGCAGTCGTTATAGGCAACTTGGTCTTTGTCTCCAGGAATGCCTTGCGGATGCGCTTCTCCGGCTTCGATTGCGGTTTCACTTCTGAGAACCGTGGAGAGCATGGCCACTCCCTGCTCCGTGAAAGCATATGAACGAGCCACTGAGTGCTTCAAGCTTTTGAACCGGTCGCAATTTGCGACCAGTTCATCCATTTCTTCTTTAGTCAGTTGAAAACGGAAACGCTCAGGAAACCGTTCTATATTGCGCTTTACAGCTTCGTTTAATCTTTTGGTTTCCACTCCATAAAGTTCAGCCAGGTCTCTGTCTATCATAATCTGCCTTCCGCGAATTGACATGATCCGACTTTCTATAGGAGTGGTAACAGTAATCCCGTTATTTGGTGACCGGTCACAATTTGTGACCAGTTCACTTTTATCTTGAGGTTCTGTGTTCTTTTCCATAATTATTATTTAACAATCATCACCCCGTCTTGGTCAACCAGCAGGTTTTCGAGCTGCCGGCGCAGATCTTCCAAATAGCGGTCTATGTCCTCGGCATTAGTGATCGGGGACTTTGTGCGCGTCTGGAGGGCAGCCTGACGGATGCGCTTCTCCTTCTTATCAGGCACGGGAGCATACGGATTGTCCGGTTGAGGCTTAGGACGGTACGACATGATCTTCTCCAACCGTTCCTGACAGAACGCTTCGGTGCTGAGGTTGTTCTGAAGCACCAGGATATTGGCCGGAGCGGTCTTGGTCCTGACAACCGCGTCTCGATCGGACAGCACACTCTCCGGAACCCCCTGCCGTTCAGCCACCTGTCCAAGGTAGTCAAACACCTCGCCGTAGGCTGTCTTGACCTTCTCACGCAAACCATCCCGCACACCATCGAGGACACCCGACAGCTGACGTTGCAGCTTGATGTAGCCACGCAGACCAGCGATAGGCCAAGGGTCGTCCTTCAGTTTGCAGAAGTCGCTTACCGCTCCTTGCAGATTCTCCGGCACGAACTGGAAATTGTACTGGTTTTCTTCAAGGAAACGAAGGAGCTGCTTGTAGATGTCGAGCTGGTCGTGGGTGAACTGCACCACTTCTTTGCATCGGTCGACGAGCGTCTTTGCCTCATCCTTCGCCGCGATGACTTGATTGAAGAACTTCTGCATGTCACGCTCTTCAAGCCACGTTCCGAAGAGGTCAATCGCTTCACGTACTGGCTGGCAGAATGAATATGCCGGAATCTTACGCTCGATGTCCTTGTAGCCATTGATTAGTTTGGCAAGGCTGCGGTCGCTGTCCATGTCACGACAGGCACGGAACAGCTGGGTACTGTCAGTAGTAGCCGGCAAAGCCGAAACGCCGAAAATCTCCTGCCAGGCAGAAATGAAGCTTTGGATAATCTCCGCTGAGATAGCCTTTGCCTGGCGGAGCGTGAACTTGCTTGCCTCGCCAACGATACGACCTGCCACAGTCTGCGTCTCCACGTTGGGATTATTGGCATAGGCATAGTCACGATTGTGACGGCGCACCAACTCATTGATGACGTACAGGGTGCAGATGCTGTCCCAACCGTACGGAGCTTTGGCGAACTTTGCCAGGACATCCGCCACGTTGACTTCAGCGAACTGTTTGTTGAGGTAAATCTCCACTTCATGCTCCGCCTCCGTAAGCCCGGCGTTCATCCCATCGTAATCGCCTTGCTGCACAGGCCGGAGGATTGCCATCTTCAACTGTTCCGAGGTACGTGGCATGCCCGGTTTATCCACAAGACCAGCCTTGGTGTAGATGCCCGACAGATGCTTGTCCATAGCAATGCGATAGCGATCATTGCCTCGTTTCTGCCCCAGCTCCGCCTCGTCTATCACACAGAAGCCGGAAATGATGGGGCATGTGTCGAGTATCTTCTCAAATTCCTTCTTGATGAGTCCCTCGTAAAGCTCGTTGGCGCGTTTCTCAAACTCGTCACGCGTTTTTTTATTGTCTTCACTGGTCACAGGGGTCGCCATGTAGCGGTTAGCCTGACAGTACCAATAGAATGCGTTGTAGAGACGCTTGTTGTCTCGATACTGCGGGCCCACGTAGTAAACCATGCGGTTCTGGTTGCTGTTCTGCAACGCCAACTGCCCGGCTGTGTCATAATCCGCATCCATCACAAACTCCACCTGCACATCTGGGTTGTTGGAGAGGAAGGTTCGCTGCTTGATGGTGAGGCCCACGGAGAAGCTGCGGGTCTTGTACTGCTCCTTGTTGCGGAGGGCGGTGATGTACTTGTTGAATATTTCTTTCAACTGTTCCGCCTGGGTGTTGTTGTCAACCACCTGGCTCTGGATCAGCTGAGCCACTTTCATCTCCTCCTCGCTGTAGAAGGTAAAGGTGTCCGGAGCGCCTTGTTTGCCCTGCTCGCGACGTATGATGTTGTTGTCGCAAAGGAAATCCACGATTTTCTCCACCTCGTTCTTGATGGTAAGACGAGGAGTGTCCATGTCGTTGACAAGGAGAGTGGTCACATTGTCGATTGTTGCGGGGAAAAGCAGCTGGTCTGTCTGCGAGATGTTGCAGATCATGAACAGCACATTGGCCACACGAAGGGCAAGCCCTGTCCGCTCAGGGTGGTCTGTCTGATAAGTGCGCGCCATGTCAATGGCATTCTGACGAGCCTTCTGGCCACGGGCCTGCAAACCTTCCTCGAACATGTTGTTGTAGAGTTCGTCGAAAGAGATGAACTTGCCCAACTCAGCTTCGGCGTTCGCCTTGGCGGTGGAGTGGATGACCTTGATGATGCTTCGTTCATTGCCCTTCACCTCCTTGGCCACATAGCCGAGAGCGAGGAAAGAGTTGAACACCTGCATGATCAACTTGAACTGGTAAGGCACGAACGGGTAGTAGTCCACGAAATCGTCCTGCGAATCGTAGATGCTGTAGGAAGCTGGCAGCTTGAACTGCAGGTCGAATCCTGCCTTGTACTTGTTGTAGAGCGAGGCAAGCTCCGGCTTCACCTCCTCTTTCTTGTCGAGAATACG
>ERZ808240.1674-NODE-1674-length-26714-cov-15.211711_pt1 | contig 26714 bp, 38 predicted proteins | sample MGYA00521084_ERZ808240 | MGnify/ENA primary metagenome ERZ808240 (study PRJEB31516, sample SAMN03275571) | gut metagenome | biome: mammalia-associated habitat; material: feces | host: Papio cynocephalus | place: Kenya | collected 2012-08-06 ... | reverse complement strand
CAAGATCTGCGACAAGGTAGATGCGGCGTCTTCGCTGGGGAACTCCCCAGTATTGCGCGTCAAGAGTTCGGTACGCAACGCTCCATCCGTCTCCCAGGTAAAGGTCGGCGTAGGGCCATCGTGCCTTTTCAGGCATAGGCACCTGGGCGTTCGGCTCGGCAATGCCGATGACCGCTTCGAGGACGGCTTTGAAGTCCTCGCCCTTGTTCGAGGAGAACGCGCCGGGGACATTCTCCCAGCAGATCCATCTCGGATATTTGCCATTGGTGGCACACCTCATTTCTTTGATGATTCGGACGGCTTCATAAAAAAGACTTGAACGCTTTCCGTCCAAGCCGTCTCTTCGGCCGGCGATGCTCATGTCCTGGCACGGGCTGCCGAAGGAGATAATGTCCACAGGCTCGATCTTGCCGCCGTCCATAGCGGAGATGTTCCCGTAGTGCTTCATAAAAGGCAGGCGCTTGGTGGTTACCCGAATGGGAAACGGCTCGATCTCCGAAGCCCACACGGGAGTGATACCGGCAAGCAGCCCGCCCAATGGAAAGCCCCCGGAGCCGTCAAACAGGCTTCCGAGGGTCAAAGTCTTATTCGTCATGTGTTCACTCCTTATCAGCCGCTCAGCCACCAGTCGAAAACCGCCTGCCCGTCCGACCATTTCTGGGTGGTCGGCTTTCCCTCGGCGGCTCTCTTTTCAAGCATTTTGTCGAAGGCGTGGATGTAGGCTTTCTGATAGCTGGGGTAACGCCGGAACTCCTCCAACCGCAGGTGCTTCCCGGCCATAGGACAGCCGATGCAGCCGATGCGCTTGAAGCCGCATTCATAGAGCGGATTGCTCTTGCAGCCGTAGTGGGTGAGAAATGCCCACACATCTTCATCCGTCCAATCCACGATGGGATTGATCATCGTTTTCCGGGTGCGGTAGCAATGCTCGACCATGCGGCGGTTGATGTCGTTGTCGTCGTTGAGGACGATGCCGCCCTGGCGGGTGGTGCGGTAATCCGCGCCGAGTTCCTCTGCGATTTTCTGTGTACCTTTCGGCTTGCCGATGAACTTGACCACATCGGCGGACTGCTTCCGGCGTGTGCTTTCCGCCCAGCGAACACCGGTCACCACGATTTTGCCGGTACCGCCCGGCTCTTTCAGCTCACTGCAGCAGTACCGGGAATTGCGGAGCGGCGGTGTGCCTTTGCGGATGATGAGATTCCACATGGTCACGGGCTTGCCGTCCCGGTCATGGTGGCGGTCGATACGCACATCCGGCTGAGATTTTATATACCGCACCGTTTCCGGTGCATCCACGGTGGTCAGATTGTGGACTGCCTCAAACTTGACCCCGGCGAGCTGGGCGAGGATCTTGATGCAATCGCTGTCCTTGCCGCCGCTGTATGCCAGAAAGTAACCGTCCTCCGGCTCAAAGGCCTTCAGCCGTTCCATGGCGATGCGTTCTTTCTCCTTGAGGTCTGTGTTCATCGCTGACCACCTTCCTGCGCAGCATCTTCCGAACCGGCGACCTCCTCGAAGGAGAGGGTGTGACCGCCGCGCAGTACGCTGACCTTCTCATCCGTGCCGACCTGCTCGATGTATCTGCGGACAATGACATCGCAGAATTTCTCGTCCAGTTCGATGATGCAGCAGATCCGGTCGGTCTGCTCACAGGCGATGAGCGTAGAGCCGGAGCCGCCGAAGGGGTCGAGAACCACACTGTTTGCCATAGAGCTGTTCTGAATGGGGTACGCCAGAAGCGGGATGGGTTTCATGGTGGGATGGTCGCCGTTCTTCTTGGGCTTGTCGAACTCCCAGATGGTGGACTCTTTGCGGCCCGCGTACCATTGGTGCTTGCCTTTCTTCTTCCAACCGTAAAGGCACGGCTCGTGCTGCCACTGGTAGGGAGAGCGGCCCAGCACCAGAGACTGCTTCTTCCAGATACAGCAGCCGGAGAGGTAGAACCCTGCAGCATCAAACGCCTTGCGGAAGTTCAGCCCTTCGGTGTCGGCGTGGAACACATAGATGGACGCATCGTCCGCCATGACCTTCTCCATATTGGAAAAGGCATCGAAGAGGAAGTCGAAAAACTTCTCCGATGCCATGTTGTCGTTTTTGATTTTTCCGGCGCTGCCCTCGTAGTTCACATTGTAGGGCGGGTCGGTGATGACGAGGTTCGCCTTGCGCCCGTCCATGAGGGAGGTATAGGTCTCCTCCTTGGTACTGTCGCCGCAGATAAGTCGGTGCCGCCCCAGCGTCCAGATGTCGCCGGACTTCGTGAAGGTCGGCTTTTGCAGCTCGGCATCCACATCGAAATCGTCCTCTTTGATGTCCTTGCCGTCGTCAAAGAGCTTCGACAACTCCTTCTCGTCAAAGCCGGTGAGGAGTGGGTCGAAGTCTGCCGCCTGCAAAGACTCGATCTCCACACGCAGAAGCTCTTCATCCCAGCCTGCGTCCATCGCCATACGGTTGTCGGCAATGATATAGGCTTTCTTCTGGGCTTCGGTGAGGTGGTCGGCAAAGACGCACGGCACCTCAGAGATGCCTTCCTCCTTGGCGGCAAGAATACGACCGTGACCGGCAATAACGCCATAGTCACGGTCGATGATGACGGGATTGATGAAGCCGAACTCTCGCAGCGAGGAGCGGAGCTTGTTGATCTGCTCTGGGCTGTGTGTCCGAGCATTGTTGACATACGGTACCAGCTTTGTAATGGGGACGAGCTGCATTTCGGTCGTTGTTTTCATCAGACAAGCCCCCATTCCGCAAACTTCTCGAAGCCGCCAAGGTCAGAGATGTACTTCCGAGCAATCTTGACGATCTCCTCATACGGTCTGCCATCCACGGTATCGTCCCCGATGGCGCAGCAGAGCGTCACAGGCTTGCCGGTTTCCTGGGCTTTGAAAAAAGCGTAGATATTCACGGACACATCCGCCTTGGACAGATCCTTGCCGTGCAGACCGCCCCCGGTCACTGAATCAGCCATATCCGAGCCGAGCTTACGGTTGGTTGCGCCGGTGTCCACATCGGTGCCGCCAGTCCAGCCGCCGAGCGGGTTGACCTCTGCATCAGGATACAGAGTTCGGAGCGCGTCCGAGGCAGCATTGCTCTGACAGAGGATGAGCCGGTCGCCATCCAGGATGTACTTCCCGTCATAGGGATACACGGAGAAAATATCCCGTGCGATTTGCGATAGTTTTTTCTGCTCCTCGGTCACAGGCATTCCCTTGAAGATGCCGTTGTCACCGCAGCGGACACCGTCTGCCTGGTTGTCGGCGAGATGACCGTCCTGCGGCACTTCCGCATAGTCCACGGAGAGGTTTCCGGCAATACGGTGAACGGCGGCGGTGATATCCGCTTTATCCAATGCCACGGAAGTTTCCACAATGACATGGCACACGCCGTGGCCGATGAGAACTTCCACAGCAATGCGGGGATCAGTTTCTTTTCTGTATGCCAGGTCGACAAGCGCACCGGCAATTCTGTCCGCCACCTTGTCCGGGTGGCACGGATTCACTTTTTCAAACATGATGTTACCCCTTTCTCGCACGGAGCAGGCGCTCCATAAGGTCGTCCTGCGGCGTTGACTCGCCGTATTCCGTACTGCAGTTTTCTTTTACGATCTGGAAGATCTCATTCCAGAGCCGAACCGCCTGGTTCATGTAGTTGATGCCGATGTTGATAAACGGGGACGGGATCGGCTTTCCCGTGGTGGGGTGCTTGGAGAGGAAGCCCATGCGGTTGGTCATTTCCTCGCACTGCACCCAACGGGCGGAACACATGGCGTAGCGCTCCAAGAGCTGCGGCGACACCTTTGCGGCGCAGCCGATGCCTTTGAGCCATTGCCAGGTTTCCGTGTAGATCTCCTGCGCCTGCAGGACGCTGCCGTCCCGCTGCTCGGCAGAAAGAAAATCATGGGGCTTCGGCATGGCAACACCCTCGACTTCGGGAATGTCCAGCACTTCAAGTTTTCTGCCGCCGGGATTACCGTTTTCGGCCTTGTCCTTGACTGCGGATTTCTTCCTTCCCGCACCGGGTCTTGCGCCGCCGCGCCCGCCTGTGTTATTCGATTTTGTGGGCATCCGAGTTCACCTCCCTTAATTACCCTTTTGATTTCGCCTTTTTCGCACACGTGACCCCGGGCCGTTGCCCGACCGAAAAGGTCCCGGAGATTTTCATCCCCCTACCGGTCGCCGAGGTCGTGGTGGATCTTGGTGTGGCAGGACTGACACAGACTCATGAGGTTGTCCCTTGCGTGAGTGCCGCCTTTGGAAACAGGCAGGATGTGGTGAACTTCCTGTACCGGAGTCAGCCGACCTTCCTTGAGACACATCTCACAGAGGGGATGCTCCGCCGCATAGCGGTCACGGATGCGTTTCCACGCTCTGCCGTACTTGCGGTTGACATCGGAGCTGCGCTCGTATTTGTCGTACTTGCGGCGTTCCTCCACACGGTGCTGTTCACAAAACTGTCCTTCACAGAGGTTGGGGCAGCCGGGATGAGAGCAGGGTCGCAACGGTTTCTTCGGCATCGTTTCACCTCCTTGGGCATAAGAAAAGCCCCACGGGATTGCTCCCATGAGGCTGTCCTCGATTCTTTTTCGCTGATTATATCATATCATAATGTCGAGGTGGGCATCTACCGACAAAGGCGGGTATTTCCGGCGTCTTTCAGATTTGAATCGGGTCATCGGGTACAACCACCGCCGAAAGCGCTGCTTTGTGCCATCTGCGGATGGTGCTTTCGTCTGCGTTCAGCTCTCCGCCGATCTGCTCCCAGGTCATGTTGTGGATGTAGCGGTAGCGGAGAACCATCCGCTCGTTGACATTGGCAACGGTATCCACAGTCGTGCGGATCTGCCGTTTCAAGTCAACGAGGGTGTCGATCTCGCTGTTGACTACCTTTTCAAGGTCCATGATCTTTTCCAGGCACCGAACAAAGGGGGCATCCGTGTTGCGAGAGGTCTGCACCTTCTCCTCCCAGGACGGAGAGGAGATACCGCAGGCCATTTCCCGCAGACGGGTGATCTCCGCAATGTTGGAATCGATGCGCTGGTCGAGGCGGTATGCCTGGCTGAGATATTCCTTTGCCGTCATACGCCATACACCTCCCGGTGGAGTTTTTCAATCAGCACCTCACCGTCAAGAGAAGTAAGCGTCTGAAACCAGCCGGAGCGGAAGAACCGCTCACAATCCTTTCTGACGGATTCGGCATCCTTGTCCCAGGGGTATTTCTTCAAACGGCGCAGCGCACGGCGATGGTCTTTCGCCGCCGCCAGAATAATGGCGTTTGCGAGGTTCGTATAACAGGTTTCCATTCTCATCCCTCCAAGTTGGCCTTGACCGCATCGATGAGTGCGGTCTGGGTCTTTTCTTTTTTACGGAGCGCAGTCATAATGCGCTCGTCGATGGTGTCTTTTGCAATGATGTGGTGAATGACCACAGTATCGGCAGTCTGTCCTTGCCGCCACAGTCGGGCGTTGGTCTGCTGGTAGAGTTCCAGCGACCAGGTCAGCCCGAACCAGATGAGGGTCGAGCCGCCTGCCTGCAGGTTGAGTCCATGACCGGCAGAAGCCGGGTGGATGAGCGCCACAGGCAGTTCACCGCTGTTCCATCTGCGGATACTGTCGGAATCGTCGAGCAAGCCGAACGGGATGTGCCGTTTGTGCAGCCGTTCGGAGATACGCTCCAAGTCGTGCTTGAACCAGTACGCCACAAGGACGGGTTTCCCGTTGGCGGCTTCGATGAGATCCTCCAGCATATCCAGCTTGCGGTCGTGTATCTGAAACACACGCTTGTCCTCTCCGTAGACTGCTCCGTTTGCCATCTGGGAGAGCTTATTCGCAAGAGCCGCAGCGTTCCCAGCGTCGATTTCTTCGCCTTTCAGCGAGATGACCAGGTCTTTTTTCATGGAATCGTAGGCTTTCCACTCTTTTTCGGATAGCGTCACAATGGCGTCATTATGAACGCATTCCGGCATATCCAAATGGTCGACGGCTTTCATGGAGATGGTGATATCGGAGATGGCATCGTAGATCCGTTCCTCCGCACCGGGCAGCGGCTTGTAGCTGAACACCACCTGTCCGTTGCGCTTGTCCGGGCGGAAGAAGGTGTTTCGGTAATGGGTGATGAACCGACCGAGCCGCTTGCCCATATCGAGGATGCGAAACTCCGCCCACAGATCCATAAGACCATTACTGCTGGGTGTGCCGGTCAGTCCCACGATGCGTTTGACGCCGGGACGGACTTTTAACAGACTGCGAAACCGCTTTGCCTGGTAGCTCTTGAAGGAGGACAGCTCATCGATGACCACCATGTCGTAGTCAAAGGGGATGCCGCTCTCTTCAATGAGCCATTGGACATTTTCCCGGTTGATGATGTACACGCTGACCAGCTGCCGGAGTGCCGCCTTGCGCTCGGTTTCCGTGCCGACTGCCACCGAGTAGGTCAGCCCATGCAGATGATCCCACTTGTGGATCTCCGCAGGCCATGTATCTCTGGCGACACGCAGCGGAGCGATGACCAGCACCTTGCGAACCAGGAAGCTGTCAAGGCAGAGGTCGAAGATAGCGGAAAGCGTGATTGCTGTTTTGCTCAACCCAAGCCCATATCAAGAAATATCGCAGCAATGGGATGGCTCTCAAGGTAGTCAATGCAGAACTGCTGGTAATCGTGTGGTATGAACTTCATCGGGCATCACCTCCCTCCCAGAAGACCCGTTCCCTCATGTGTAGTGCGGCGTGCTCCGATTGTGAGCGGAGGATCATGAGGTTATCAGGATCGTTATTCCGTTTATTCCCATCAATGTGATGAACAATTTCGCCGGGGCGGAGTGGCCTTCCGAGCATCCGCTCTGCAACGACCCGATGTTCATGCCGACCGTACAGTTTTGTGTAGGTCACCCCATCACCAGAATCGAGCTTCTGTTGCCGCAGCTTCTTTCGAATTTCAGGAGTCATACGAAATGAATTTAACTCTTGATTGATCCGCACCATGTTACGGCTCATATTGCTGTAGTCTTTTAATTCCGCATATCCATTCGGATTAAATGCTTTGCTGCTGAAGTGGGCGAGGCATTTTCGGCTGCAAAAGTTATGGGTGGACACTTTACTCGCATATTTCATGAAGTCCTTGCCGCACCAATCACATTTGACCGATAATCTCACTGAGTATCCCTCCAATCTGTTCGGGGCTGTCGATGCAGTACACCGAAAAGCCGAGTGCTTCTAACTGCCTTTTTCGCCTTACTTGCAGAGGACGGAGCGTTTTGCCCGGTGCTTTCAGCTCAATGAAGGCAATTTTGCCGCCGGGCAGGAGTACCAGACGGTCCGGTACTCCATCAAGACCGGGGCTTGTAAACTTCGGTGCGAGACCGCCTTTTGCACGGACAGCCTGCACCAGCTTTGCTTCTATCGTTTTCTCACGCATAATGACCTCCTGTGTTCTCAAAACCCGAAAAGTCCTTTACGCGCGCAAATGCGGGTATTGCGTGCTTGTTGCTCTTTATTCCTTCTTCTTTCGATATATAAGAAAGGTTAGGAACACAGGAACAAGACCGCCTGTTTTCTTTGGTACTTATGGGGCCGCCGCCGTTCCCATGAGGTGTTCCCATAAATGTGCCGAGCGGGTATGCTTTTCCCCGGAACCCGTTCCGAAGGATGTCGGGTACAGTCTTTTTCATTCGGAACACTCCTTGGGAACAAAGACGTACTGCGGTCCGTAAAGCGGAATACGCACCTTGCTGTCCAGCCGCTTCCAGCCCAGACGGGCGAGGATGGCGGTCAGCTCGTTGCTGTCCGTCCTGCGGATATTGGCGCGCTCCTTGCCGAAGCACTCGCACCAGATCTCCATGTTGGACACCTGGGTACGCTTGACCGTACCATGCTTTTGGGTATCGCCGAAGTCACTGCCGGTAAGGAAATTGCGGCGCTCGAAGATGTCCATGCCGTCCCAGTCCTCCGGGAGCAGCGTGTCGAGATACAGACGGACAAGTCCTTCACGCTCATCGGACTCCATCGCCTCTCGCTGTTCGACCTTGGACAGAGCTTCCAACTCGGCACTCAGATAGAGTTTCTCGCCTTGCTTCACATACACCAGCGTCTCCGCCCAGATCTGGCAGATCAGCTCCGGGGTCAGATCCCAGGAGTGCTTGATACCCGTACCCGGCGTCTTGACCGGCCAGAAGCGGCGGTTTCCGGTGGTGTCCCGCAGATAGCCGGACTCGGCGTTGGTGGTGCCGAAGAACACGCACTGACGCAGATGGGGCGTTGCCCGTTTGCCGAAAGCCGCACGGTAAATGTCGTTCTGTCGGGAGAGGAAGGAGCGCAGTGTTTCCACTTCGGCCTTCTTCAGACCCGCCAGTTCGCCGATCTCCAAGATCCAATATCCCTGCAGTTTCTCGGCGGCGGTCTTGTCCTTGGTGTCGCCCAGATTCAGACTGTCGGAAAACCACTCTCCGGCCAGCTTGGCGATAAGGGTGCTTTTGCCCACACCCTGGGGACCGTTCAGCACCAGCATGGAGTCAAATTTGCAGCCGGGATACAGCACACGCTTGATGGCGGCGCAGAGCGTTTTCCGGGTGACGGCACGGACATATTCGTTATCGTCCGCACCGAGGTAGTCGATGAGCAGCGTATCCACACGGGGAACTCTATCCCACTCCGGCAGGTTCTCGATGAACTCCCGGATGGGATGGTAGGAGCGGTCGTCCGTGACCTTCGCCACGGCGATGTCATAGTTTCTGGCGGAGAAGGTGCCGTAGTGGGAATCCACATAGCTGATGAGCTGGGCATCGTCCGCATCCCGCCAGAATTTTGAAGGGTGCCGCCAAGGCACATCGCCCTTGATCTCCATGCCGTCCAAAAGCTGATTGAACACCAGCGGTTTTAGAAGCGGGTCGTTCGTAAGGATCACAGTGAGGTTCTGCAGCGTATTTTTCACCTTGCCGGCCTTGTCCAGCTCCAGGGCTTTCTGCCAGTCCTCGTCGGAGAACTCTTCATTTGCCTGGGCTTTGCGTTCTTCGGCGAACACCGCCTTGACCTTCTCGTCCTTGAGGGCAAAATCCGACATTGCCTGAAAGGACGGCAGCTTGCTGGGTGCGGTATCCGGGGCACACTTATCGTCCAGGTCACGGAAACGGTGCAGGCGCACCAGGTCAAAGGCGTTCAGCAGCCGACCGCAGACCGGGTCTGTGGCATGGTGGCTGTATGCGAACTTGCCATCGTAGACGATGACACCGGCAGAAGAATCGGCGGGGATATAGTCGTAGCGTCCGTTCATGGCAGACGGCGCATACACATCCGAAAGGAAGGCGTCGATGGCTTCCTCCACGGTATAGGCACGGCAGAAAGCACCTACCACACCCGGCTTTGTCAGCGGGTCGGCCTGCTGGGCAATGCTGTGCTGCACCACCTCGGACTGACGGCTGGAAACCGGCCAGGTGGAGACATCGTGCCAATCGTCGTAACGGGAAAGGTATTCATCCGGGTCAAGCTCCGCACCGTCCTGCACCTTGTAAAAAAACTCGCCGTTGGCTGAGGTGGAAGGCCAGTACATGAGCCGGGATGCTTCATAGGTGGTATCGTCAAAGAGATCGATGCCAATCTCCTTTGCCACCATGCGGGCGACTGCCGGGTATTCCTCCTCGCTGATCTCCCGTTTCAGCGGGATAAGCAGACGAAGACGTGGATGCTCCGGTGTGTGTTTATGGGTAGAATAGACGCAGCACTTGAAGTCGTGGAACAGCGTAATTTCATCCCAGATGTCCGGGGTACCGTAGTCCATATCCAGGGTGAGCAGAGAGCGGCACAGCACCATGCCGTTTTTGCGGCGACCTTCCCGGAGGTGTCCGCCCACGAAGCCGCCCACATCCTTGATGCCGTCCTGCTGACCTTTTTTCAGCTTGCGGTATTCCTCGACCGTTTCGGTGGTGCGGATGGTGCTGCCGCAGCGGGCGCAGAGATCCGCCCAGGAGACGTCCTGATTCTTCCACTTTTTATCCATGCGGCTGTTGCCGACTGCGATCTTCATCTGCGTACCTCCTCACAGGTTTCGGTAAAGTAGCGGATAAGCTGTCCTTTCCGCTTGGCCTTCTCAATTTCAATGCTCATGCCGCTGGTAATTTTCTCGCCGAACACCCACAGCTCGGCACACTTGGAAAGCAGGACGATGTCCATGAACAGCGCCAGGTCACGCTCTTTGCGGTCGTTATCATTCATGAATTGGGTGAAATAGATGTGCGGCGCAATGGGGACGCACCCGGCACCCACAGCGAAGCGGCAGTAAGTACGGGCATTCTCCTGGTTCTTCACCATGTCCCCGGCAAGCGGAGAGCAGATATACACCACAGGACGGAAGGCTCGGAGTGCCTTGGCTTCTTTCTCAATTTTCGTGAGTGCCTCATACGCCGTAGGGTCGTAGTAGCCTTCAGAATTGCGCATATTAACGCCCATCATCGCCGCCGCCTTTCCTTCCGCCATAGTAGGTATCGATGAGATCCTGACGATCCAATGCGATCAATCGATCCATGACGGCCTTTTTCTCTTTTTCGTTCTGTTCGACAGTTTTGAAAAACGGACACGTTTTGCTGCCAAAATTACTGGTTCTCAGAACATAGCAGAAGCCTTCTTTATTACCGACACAGTGATGTTGCGGACAAACGACTTTCTTTTCCAGCCGCCTGTTTTCACGCTGTCGTTCACGATTTTTCATAGGGTTGACCTCCTAATCCTTTTTATAAAAATCACAGACATAGCCGTCTGCCCGGAGCAACAGCCCCGATGCCCAAGTGGGCGTTTGCTCCATGACGGAGCAGATATTCTCCAAAGAGGTATCCGGCGGCGCTTCGATGACCGCCTCATCGTGGACGTGCATGACGATGCGGTATCCGGCAGCATTCAGCCGGAGCATGGCTTCTGCAAGAATGTCCCTTGCCGTCGCCTGGACGATGTTCTCCACGAACTTGGGACCGTAGCTTTCCAGCCGCAGCCACTTTTTCTGTTCTCCGACGCCTTCATAGGTCACGGACTCATTGCCGAAGCGGTTCAGACCCATCTTTGGTTTCACATATACGAGCCTTCTGCCGGATGGCAGCACCACGAACATCATGCCGCTCTGATAATAGAAGTGGATGCCGTGTGTTTCCGTGGCGGTCCGCTCCCGGACGCAGGTGGAAGCCGCTTTGTCCACATCCCACCAGAATTTCGTGATGTGAGGATTCGACAGCCGCCAGGCATCCACCAGGGGCTTCAGTTCTTCCTCCTGCAAACCGTAATTCAGTGCGCCCATTGCTTTCAGCGCACCAACCGAGCCGCCGTAGCCCAGAGCCAGCTCGGCAATTTTGCCTTTCTGCCGCAGGTGCCCGTTTACGCCGTGTTTTTCCACGGGAACATGGAACATCTGCGAAGCGGAAGCGCAGTAAATGTCGCCGCCCTTTGCAAAAACCTCCTGCCGCCAATGCTCTCCGGCGATCCATGCGATGACCCTCGCCTCGATGGCGGAGAAGTCCGCCACATAAAAGCGGCAGCCGGGTTTCGGCACAAAAGCGGTGCGGATAAGCTCGGACAGCACCAGCGGCACGGAGTAATAGAGCATTTCCACGGCGTCCGAGTTTCCGCTGCGGACCAAGGCTCGTGCGGTGTCCAGATCCGGCAGATGGTTCTGCGGCAGGTTCTGCACCTGGATGAGCCGACCGGCATAGCGACCGGTACGGTTGGCACCATAGAATTGGATCAGCCCTCTGGCACGGTCATCTGTGCCGACCACCGTCTGCATGGCGGTGTATTTCTTGACGCTGCTCTTGGCAAGCTCCTGCCGCAGGGAAAGGGCAAGCTCCACCTCGCCGTCCGCCTTTTCGAGCATCTCTGCCACGGCGGCTTTGGAAAGCGAATCTGCCTCCACGCCTTTTTCGGCAAGCCACGCCTTGAGCTGCACTGGGCTATTTGGGTTATCCAAGCCGGTGACGGAGCGTGCCTGCTCCATGTGCGTCCGCTTGAAGCGTTCATCGCAGCGAATCGCCTGGGTGACGAGGGTGCGATCGAGCATGATGCCCCGGTCGTTGATCTGCTGGTCGAGGGTGTAGTTGCGCCACTCGGATTCCGTGACCGGAAACTTGGAGAGCTTCTGCTGAATGGACATTTCCGTTTCCACATCCCGGAGGTTGTAGGCTTTGAACAGCGACCATTTCTCCGGAGCGTCTGTCGGATAATGTCGAATAAGCGAGCCGTCTCTTGCTTTTGCCGGAGTGCAGAAATACCGGATGAGGTCTTTGCCTTCTTTGAGCTTCTGCTTTTCGAGACCCAGCACGGCACCGACGCCTTCCAGCGAAAGCGGCAGTCCCAGTGTTGCTGCCCAGACCATCGTGCAGTGCCAGGAGTCTGGGGCGAGATATTGCCCGGTAGGGTATCCGAGATAACGGGACAGGCACACACGCTCGAACTGTGCATTGAACGCCCATTTGGTCACGGCGGGGTCGGTCAGCGCAGAGCGGACATCGGCGGGAAGTGTTTCTCCGGCAGTCAGATCCACGACCTTCACCGGTGCACCGTCTGCGGAGTATCCGAAGAGCAGCACCTCAAAATCTGGGGCTTCGGCATAGCGGTACACGCCGCATTTTGTCAAATTTTCCGAAGAATAGGTTTCCAAGTCCAAGGAAAGCGTTCTTATTTGAGCCATTTGAAAGTCCTCCCGCATTTTACGGCACTGATGGTTGCTTGAGAAACGCCATAGATAGCAGCAAGCTCTGAGCCTTTTATTCCACAGAAAAGGCTGAACCTTATTGCATTGACGTCCTCAATACTCAACTTGCGCCACACGCCACCTTGGTGATATACATCGAGAATGTTTTCGGTTCTTGTGCCGTAGCGAAGGTTTGACAGCCGGTTGTCTGTCGGAACACCATTGATATGCAATATTTCTGTACCGATTGGCGGCGAACCGACGAAGGTAAGCATAATAAGCTGGTGAACAGGTGTACCTACCGCCTTGTGGCCTAATACGACAGAAATATGTCCTGATTTGCAATATTGCCCAGGCTTCAACACGCGTCCTTGCATAGTTCTATAGCACTCTTTCCCAAAGCGTGATTTTCCGGTGCGAACCTTGTGAGACACACTTCTAATACGGCCGAGAGTGCTTGCCTGATATCTGCCCTCATATCCGGGGATATCTTTCCATTGTTCTTGCATTACAAACTCCTTCCTACGGAATATGGGTGGCAGAGGTCGATGTCTGCCACCCACAGAGCCGTCTGGGGTTACTTCATTTCCTTCATGCGCTTCTCGTGGTATTCCAGGTCACGGGAAGCCTGTTCCTTTTCACGCTTTTCACGCTTGCGGTCATTGCTGATGCCCTGCACCAGCCACACGAAGAAGCCGATGCTGACGCAGGCCCAGATGCCAAGAAGGGCGGTTACGAGGATGTTCTGAATCATTTCCATTGTGCTGCACCCCTTTCTCAGGACAGGAAGTCATCGTCCAGGTCGGTGGCAAAATCGTCAGCCGCAGAGGACTTACCGCCGAGGGGTTCCCCGTCACGAACCTTCTGGATGTTGCCAAGACCACAGGCGATGCCGCGGTTGCCGTTGGAGTTAAAAGCGTAGAAGTTCACGGACACTCTGGCGTAGCAGCCGGAATACACCTCGGAGCGGTCAAGGATCGGCTGGACGCTGCGGTCTACGATCTGGGGCGCGGTGGTGCTGTTGGCGTTTACGAAGAAGCTGTTCTTGTAGGCTTCATCGTCACGCTCGGTATCGCCGTCACGGAGCGGGAGCTTCAGAGCCGCCTTGTTGGGGATCTTCCCGCCGAACTTGGCGACGCCCTCCTTGATGGCAGCGTCCACGGCGGCGTTGATGGCGTCGAGGGTCTGCTTGTCGGATTTCGGGATAATGAGGGAAACGGAATACTTGGGGTTGCTGCCATTGATGGAAGCAGGCTCCCACACGTTTGCATAGGACAGGCGGACAACGCCGGTCACAACTTTGGTCGAATTCATCTTGTTAGCCATAATTACAGTTCTCCTTTATAGTCAGTAAAGTCTTGTTTTGCACCCGTCGTCGTAATAGCCGGACGCCGGTCGGATGCGGGAACGAGCGTCGGCTTTCCTTTGGGCTTGACGACCAGACCGCCGAGCACCTCGGCAAAGGTCTTTTTGCCCATGAGCTTCTCCATCTCGGTGATGGGAATGAGAGATTTCTTGAAGATGTCGGTATAACCGGCCGCACGGGCGGCGGCGACAACGGCATCCTCGTCGGTGTACTTGCGATTGGTGCGGCTCTCCACCAGCTTGTAGCCGGGCCACTGCTTTCCGTGGTTGACCGCTGCGTCCTGGGCGTATGCCATGAGCTCATTTGCCCATTTGGTGAGGTCGTCCAGCTTGCCGAGAATGTCGCCGATCTCCGCATCAGAAAGCAGAGGCGGCTGGGCAAACTCGTATTTTGCGAGTTGGAGCTTGGCATCGGCTCTGGCACGGCACTTGACCGCCGCCTTGCAAAACTGGCACCAGCTTCCGGGGCAGTATTCGCCTTCGCCCTTGAAGGCAAGCTCTGCCTTTGGCTTCAGCGTCTTTTCCGCCCAATCCCGAAGTTCAGCAACGGAAATGCCCCATGTGCTGACATTCTCCCGGCGTGGCTGGTAGATGGTCATGGAAACCGTCTCGATGTCGTAAAGGCAATCGAAGATGCGGAGTGCTCCGAGCGCATACAGCATCATCTGAGGATTCTCTTCGGCATTCACCAGAACCCCTTGACCGTATTTCAAATCAATAATGTGGAGGAGCTTGTCCGCCACGATGAGGCAGTCGCCGGTACCGAAGCCGTCCGGCACATAGCAGGAGAAGTCCAGCCGCTGCTCAATGAGCACCTTGGGGTCGGGACAGTCCTGCCGAGCTTCCTCGATGGCGTCCAGAACGAATTCCAGATAGCCGTCCGTGTACATCTCCATTTCGTCGGAGTCGTACTTGCTGACCGGGCGGGTGGAGCGCATCTTCAGTGCCTTGCGGAGCTTATGTTCCGCAAGTGCGTGAGCGGCTGTGCCTTCGGCTGCGGCTTCCGTTTCTCTGTCCTCGAACTCCAATTCCAGCCGAGCGGAGGGATTGCAGTGAAGCCAGCGGTGGGAGGAGGATGCCGAGAGGACTGCATGACGATTAGGGGGCATCCTTCAGCACCTCCACATCCTTGAGCAGCGCCTCATAGTGCTTGGGGTCGATACCGGAGAGCTTCGGTGCGCCGTACTTTTTCAGGAGCGCCTGAATCTCGGTCGTGAATCCGGCTCGGCTCTTTTCACCGAGGACTGCCCGAACTTCCTCCAGTGTCAGTTCCTTTTTGGGTGCGGGAGCTTTCGGCTCTGCATCGACAGTCGGCTCATTCTGTAGCATGGCATCAGCCACAGCCTGAACGCTGTCCGCCAGGGAGCGAAGATCATCGACCACATCGAGAAGGAGCTTGACCTTACTCATGTGTGCCACCTCCCATCGGAACTTCGGTGATGGCAATGGACTCGACCGAGTTGCCGGGAACCACGACCATGACCTTCTGCTTGGGACCCAGAAGCAGGGTGAAGAGTTTCTCGCGGATGCTGACCGTTCTGCAAGCAACTACGCCGCCGTTTCTGGGCTTGTCTGAAACACGGATATTCAAGTTGTGTCTCATACGGGGTTACCGTCCTTTCCGGAGGGCTTGTATTTTGTTGCCTTCCGGTGTACCCAGAAAAATCGGGGTTTTGTCAGGGTGTCTGGCGGAAAAATTTCAAAAACTTTTTTCTGCCTGCCTCGATGGACTCGGAAACAGACTGAAAACTGGCCTCTTCGATAGCTGCGATTTCACGCAGGGTCTTGCCGTTTGCGTACAGCCGAAGTCGGCGCTGCTGAGTGGCGGTCAAATGCGAGAAGGCTTCTCGGATACGAGCGGTCTGTTCTACCGAATCATCCTCTACGGCATATTCATCGCAAACGCCGTATTCCTCGCCCTCGTAGTCGATGGCGTCGTAGGAATAGCAATGGCAGCGATGCCGTTCGTCCTGCGCGTGCTCCGCCTTGCGGCTGTCGATGATGACGGCACCGATTTCGTCAGAAACCTCGACCTCCGTCACTGTTCCGTCCAAGAATGCGTATTTGATTTTCATAATGTGTCCTTTCCGCTTGAGGCGGCACCGAGCGGTCGGGACACAAAAAGAGCCGGAGGTCACGATGGACACACCGGTAGGCAACACCTACAAGAAGGCATGGCAAAGCACGGTGGGAACATCGAGTTCAAAAAATCCCTGTTGGGGTTTTCGGTTCTCTATGTATCCCGCCGCCTCTAATGCGCATCTCAAGGCCTTGAGATTAAATTTGGTGGGGCTGCTTGCCCCAAGGGTATATAAGGTTTTTCAGATCTTCGGGAAAAACAAAAGACGGCCGGGACATAGCGCACCCCACGAAGGGGAGGCTAAATCCTGGCCGTCTTGCAGCTCTGCGGACTTGTTATTCTCTTTTGCGCTTAAGCAGCGCGGGGATGGCTTTTTACATGAAAAGCACTGGTGCTGATTCGCGTCATAACCGTTTCGGTATCTCGCAGCGTCACTGTGAAGCTGTCGCCCACAGGCACGGTCATTCTTACCGCACGGTTTTTGTGCTGGATCTCAACGATCCCTGTCTGGGCATCCGCCATGCAGACGAGATGTCCCTTACAATCTCGGTACGCTACCATCGGGGTCCTCCTTTCTTACTGTAGTCATAGGCACCACCTCCTTAATGTTGCCTTGTTAGCAAACTTGCTAACACTCGCTGTAAAAAAACACAGCGGGCGGTAAAACCCGCTGTAGTTTTCGATATGGACGCTCAAGAACCGACTACGCCTGCAAAATCCATAATGGCAGAAGCGTAGGAATAGTCGGTCGTATCATTGGCTTTGATGTAACCGAGGTCTTTGAGCCTGTTTGTCGCCGCCTGGATGGAAACATCGAAGCAGTCAGACATTTTGGCAATCAGTATCGCACGGGAAGTAGGAGTTTTGAGCTTGTCCTTGCTGGACCGTGCCAGCAGATCCACCGAGCACTTCGGCATCAGAACGGCAGCGGACAGATGGTTGGCTTGCCATTCCATCCAGTCATGGTCGTCCCATTTGCGAGTGTCCGATTTATTTGTCGTGCCATTGTCGACCCGGCACTGTATCATAGGGGCGATGAGCTCATCGTCAAAAATGGATACCTGGTCGGGGTTATAAGAGAAATAGCCGGAATGGAAGATGTCATGCCCACCCTCGTGTCCGAGCGTGAAGCGGTAACGATGTCGCTGGCTCTCATCCAGAAGGCGGTTGTCGATGATGACGGTTCGGGCCTTGGCGCTGATATACTCCGCCCGATTTGTGACAGGGTCAAAAACCGGCACCTTATTGGTGTCGTTAAAAACAGTCATCCCAAGGTACACGCCATTATGGGAGAGATATTGATAATCCGGCGTCATTCCGAGATAGAATTCGATAAAGCCCTCGATGTCCACGGGAGAGGGGTTCGTGAGGACTTCCGGCTGAAAATCCTGTACGAAACGCTCTCCGATGGCATCGATCTCGGCTTTGCTCAAAATCGGGACACCGTTGTTCTTCACTCGAAGAGAGGGAGTGTACATCTTTATAAATTACCCCTTTCGCTGCCGGAGCTCCTCGACGAACTTCAACCAGTCAGCTTCGCTTGCATCAAGGTCACGTGCCGTGCGAAGCGCAGCGGACACATAGTCGTGTTCCATGATATAGTTGGGCAGGTCTGGGGCAACGGAGTTTCTTTTCTTGCCGGCCAGATCATACATCGTAGTCTTATCCTCGTCGTTCAGCATGAGAATTTGGGAAATCAGCTCCAGCTTCTCCATTTCGGGAGGATTGCGGCGGTCCTTCTCAATGTCGGTCAGATAGGGCGCAGTGATCCCTATCATTTCCGCCATCTTGCGGAGCGTGATCTGTTTCTCTGTGCGTTTCCTTTGAAGGAACTCTCCAAAATTCTGGTACTGTGTGTTCATGTCGTTCACCTTTTCTACTTTACATTATAAGCCCTATCTTGATTCATTCAGCCTGTTTGCGGCACTGTTATCATACTTGCGGGCAACTTCTCATCACAACGGTGAATCGAATTAGCACGGATGCTTGTACGCTTGTTAGCAACCTTGCTAACACTATTATACGCAAGACATAATTACTTGTCAAGGGGTAAAGCAGAAAAATATTTGAAAAATATCGCTTATTGATACATTAGCCCTGGCATTTTGACTTTATCTCTTCCGTCTGTGGGCATTTTCAAATCGCCCATGAGGCAGGCGTAAGTGATGGCGCTCTTGCCGAAACGGCCACGGATCTCCTCCACAGCGTCCTGGACTTTCTCCATTGCCATGCGGTGCTGGACATTATCAAACAGCGTGAGCTGCTCGGCGCTGTCTTTGGGTGAGAGTTCAATGGCACGGACAGTGACCGCTCTGACCTTCGTGTTCCAGGAATACCGCTCTTTGAAACTCCGAAATGCGGCGGCGGCGATTTCCGAGGGAAGCTGTGTCTTGAGCGGCAGCTTGCATTGATACTGTGAGCCGAACAGGTCATTGCCCCGGACATGGACTTGGACGGTACGGGTGGCGAGGTTATGCAGCCGAAGGCGGTGACCGATATCCTGAGAAAGAGCGAAAATGACCTTCCACACTTCTTCTTCATTTTCCAGGTCGGAAACACAGGTGATGCCGTGCCCGACTGATTTGACCGGGGAAACGAAATCCTTATGCATGACTCTGGAATGGTCTCTGCCATTGGCATAAGTCCACAGTGCGAGACCGTTTACCCCCAGAAGCCCTTTCAGAAACAGCGGGTCACAACCGGCAACTTCTCCGATCGTATGGATGCCGTACTGCGCCAGCTTCTTGGTGGTGGCGGGACCGCAGTAAATCATGTCACTACATGGGAGCGGCCAAACCTTCTCTTTGTAGGACTCCGGTGAGATCTCCGTAATGGCATCCGGCTTTTTTAGATCGGACCCCAGTTTGGCAAACACTTTATTAAAGGATACGCCAATGCTGACGGTCAGTCCGAGTTCCTCTTTCACGGAGCGGCGGATATTTTCTGCAATCGTCTTGGCATCGCCGCAGACATACCGACTGCCGGTCACATCGAGCCAGCATTCATCCATGCCGAATGGCTCCACCATATCAGTGTATCTTTGGTAGATAGCTTGGGTCAGTTTAGAGTATTTGAGATATTGGTCGTATTGCGGCGGCACGATGATGAGGTCACGACAGCACTGCTTCGCCTCCCAGTTGACCATCCCGGTCTTTACACCGGCTTTCTTCGCCAGTTCAGACTTGGCAAGCACGATGCCGTGCCTGTCCTCCGTGCATCCGCAGACTGCCACCGCCTTTCCTCTAAGACTTGGGTCGAGCATTGTCTCAACGGAAGCGTAAAAGCAATTCAGATCACTGTGGAGAATGGCGTGATTCTGCATAATTCCATCTCCTTCAATAAAACTTCATTAAAACCTATTGACAAGGTGAAGAAAGTGAAGTATGTTATATGCGTAACTTCATCAAACTTCACCTGCATAATAGCCCGGCGATGAAGTTTTGTCAATAGCTCAGATGAAGTTGATGAAGTTACGAGATGAAATTTATCGAAAGAAGGTATCCTATGACTTTCTCGGACAAGATCAAGGTGGCCAGAGAGCAAGCGGGTCTGACCCAACAACAGCTTGCTGATAGCACTGGCGTTTCCAAGCGGACAATTGCTTCCTATGAGTCCGGCGGCGCAATTGCCAGGGCTTCCACGATGTTGAAGCTCGCAAAAGCACTGAATGTATCCTCGAAGTATCTTTCCGATGATTCCTGCCGCAATCCAAGAGCCGACATTGAGAAAGACGGCTATCTTGAAGAAGCCCGTGAGCTATATGGCTTTTCCGGGGCTCGTGATGTTGACCAGCTTCTTCGGGATAATGCGGCACTGTTCGCGGGTGGTGAGTTGTCCCAGGAACAGAAAGATCAGTTCTTTGAGGCGGTCATGCGGGCATATGTTGCTTGCAAGGATGAAGCAAAGGTGAAATTCGGCCGCAAGAACAAGTAGTGTCCGTTTTATGGGACAGTTACCGTTGTATAATTACAGCATGGGGCCAGTATACCCATTTTACATAAGGAGGAGGTGAGCCTGTGTCATACGCAGAAGTGTGCGGCGCAGTCGAAGCCCTACAAAAGAAATACCACGAAAGCAATCCGTTCCGGCTTTGCGAGGATATGAACATCCTTCTGCTCAGTCAGGCTCTCGGAAATGCCCCGGATGCCATAAAGGGGTTTTACTTAGAGAGCAAGCGGATACGAACGATCACAGTCAACTGTGACCTGCCGGAAGCGGTTCAGAGAATCATAGTAGCCCATGAGCTGGGTCATGCGGTGTTGCACCGACATTCGGGAATTCATGCATTTCACGATATCGGCCTATTCGATGAGAGTTCGCTGTTGGAGAAGGACGCTAATCTGTTTGCTGCCGAGTATTTGCTTAGAGACCAGGATGTCCTTGAAACACTCAACCGTGATACCACTTTTTTCTCTGCTGCTGCAATGCTCCGCGTCCCAGCGGAACTGCTTGATTTTAAATTCCGTGTGCTGAAGTGGAAGGGCTATAAGCTGATAGAGCCGCCAATCTCGGCGCGGAGTAATTTCCTTGCCAACATGGAGGTGCCGGATGATGCAGACTGCTACGGTGAATAAGCCGCTGAAAGTATATGTAGCCGTCAAAGCTGATTTTGCCGCTGACGGCACGATGTTTCCCAGGATCATCACTTGGGAGGACGGCGAAAAATATGAGATAGACCGTGTGTCCGATATCCGTCAAGCTCCTGCGCTGAAAGCCGGAGGCCAAGGCGACCGTTATACGATATGGATCGGCGGTCACCAGAGCTATCTGTTCTTCGAGCGCAGTGCAGACCTTACCGGAAACAACATCGGCCGATGGTTTGTAGAGCGGAGGCAGTAGGCGATGATACTACGGATTATAGATGAGATAGAAAAGGCGCTGAGTCATGACCTATACTTCGCAGCGCTGAACCTGGCGCTCACACTGCCCGACATCTGCGGAAAGGCAGAATACCCCGATCTGCGCACGGGTGAGCGCTATAAAAAGTGGTATGATGAAATTGTGGGTGTGACGGAGAAGCCTCCAAAGCGTACTGAGGACGAGCCGGAAATGCCGTATTTAAGCGGTGAGGTGGTATATAGCCTCCGCTGCTCATTGCTCCATGAAGGAAATCCGAATCTGCAGAAAAATGGGAAGCATCCCATCCCAATCGACCGCTTTTCGTTGGTGATTCAGTCAGAGCAGCCGTTTCGCATTTACGGCGGAGAAGGCAGCAGTTTAATGACAAGCTCTGACGGCACGGAAGTCCGCAGTTACCGAGTAAATGTGCGGAGGCTGTGCATGGTGCTGTGTTTGTGCGCCAGGGGGTACTATAAGGAAAACAAGGATAAATTCAATTTTTACAACTACGAGCTTATCGATTGGGATGAGGTCACAGCCTCTTTGCATCCCGTCGATATGGAAGAAATGTTTCGGAAACTCGCAGATCCAAGTCTCTCCGCAAAAGAGCATAGCGGCGAAAGTACGGATGAATAGGCAAAAACGATGCCGGACTGACACCAAAAGCGTGGGCAGTCCGGCATCTTTCAATTAGTTATCGGCCTCCTCACTATCTATGGAACTTTCGGCGAGAGCTGCTGCAGCTTCACGCTCACGGCGGGCTGCCCAGCCACCTTTCGCCCTGGGTGCGTATGCCGATTCCAGCGCATACATGATGCCTTGTTCGTCGGCAAAGTAAATACCGGGGACATTCCAATTATCCTCGGCATTCCAGTCCATCAGCTTTCTGACCATATCCACGACCGTGGCGTTGCTGATTTTGATCTGCGCTTTCTGCACGCCTTCCGGCTTAGAGAAGCGCACGGCATTCGGAGCGTCCTCCTTGCAGGCCCGGATGGCGAACTGCTTCGACTTCGGTTCGATCAGGAACTGGATGTACTCCGGGAAGTGGAGCTCCTGTGCGGTCTGCACATTGAACTTCACGATATTGCCTGCGAAAGTGCAGACAGAGGCGGAACGGGTTTTAATAAGGTCGATGACAGAAAATTTTTCAAACACGGTAGTTACTCCTTCTGAATTACAATAAAGTTTTCGTCCTCCTCGGCAACGACCGGGGCGGGTTCTGGTTTTTGGGTCGCGGAGATAAACAGGTTGTCCACATACTCCTCGTCCCACGATGGGTCGACGATCATGAAGCCGGACAGAGCTCCCTTGACCACGATGCGTGGCTTCCGGTGGGTGCTGCGCCGTTTTCGATACCGTCGTTCTTTGCGGATCTGCTGCGCCAACAGCCAGTCGTTTTTCTCGATGATGGGGATATGATGCCCCTCAACGAAATACTGCGGTTCTATGCCGTTGTTCTTTACACTCTTATGCGTGAAAAAGTCTATCGTAACTGTTTTTTGACACAGGGCGTCCCCGCAGAACTTTTCGTTTTTAAGGATGCCCAGGACACTGCCGGAGCTCCAAACCGATAGACCTTTTACAGTAGGAATGCCGCTCTTCGTCAGCAATTCCGCAATTTGCGTGGATGAATAGCCGTCCAGATAAAGACTGTATATGGTTCTGACAATATCCGCTTCGTCCTCTACGATCTCCCAGTTCTTTTCATCATCCAGCCGATAGCCGAGCAGAGCCCAACTGGGGTAGATCCCAAGCCCCTGCGCTCTTCGGCGCTTGAATGACCATTTCAGACTGTTGGATTTTTGTTCGGACTCACTTTGCGCCACGAGGCTCAATACGGTAATGACCATATCGCTGCTCTTATCCAGCGTGTTGAGCTTCTCGGTCTCAAAGTACACGCCCACAGGCGGGTCGAGCTTTCGCAGCATGAAAATGTAGTTCAGACTGTCCAGCACATTTCTGGCAAAACGGCTGACCTGCTTCGTGATGATAAGGTCGATCTCTCCCGCTTTGCATTTTTTCAATCATTTCGAGAAAGTGCTCACGGTGCAGAACAGAAGTGCCGGAAATGCCCTCATCGGCGAAAATACCGGCAAACTCCCATTCCGGATTCTCCCGGATCATACGGGTATAGTTTTGCACTTGAAGCTCGTAACTGCTTGCCTGGGTGTCCTCATCCGTGCTGACACGGCAGTACGCACACACACGAAGTTTCTTCTTTTCGGTTTCCGCTTCCATATCCCTTTTTGCGGGAATGATCTGTACCTCCTTTTGCGGACCGTTGATGTATGCGTCACGGATGGCGTTCTTGGTGGACTGCCTTTTTTCCTCGCTGCGACCGCGAGGTCGAAGTGGTTGTTTCTTCGTTATCTTCATAGGTTCACCTCCTCCTGCCGCAGATTATGTGGGCAGATAAGCCCACACCGCAGCTCGGAGCCGGCGAATCCTATTATATCGTGAAAATATGAAAACCGTTAACTTGAACTGCAATTAGCACTCAAGTTAACGGTATTGGTGTAAAAAAATAAGAAGCCTTCCAGCTCCTTATTTCAGCATCGGTGATTTACTTTTCATTATTCATGGCTTTCAGCATCTGGTTCGCCGCTTTCTTTTGTTCCGGCGTGAGGTTGACCCAGTTTTCAAACAGCTCTTTGAGTTCCGGGCTGATTTCAACCATCTCACCCTCGGCAAAGAACTGCGCCATCGTGATGCCGAATCCCTTACAGATCGCTTCCAGCGTTGCGAGTGAGGGGACTGTATTCCTCCTATAAATATTCGCAATCGTGGACTCGGATAAGCCACAGTTCTTTGCCAGCCTATACTCAGTCCAACCGCGCTCGTTTAAGAGCTGCCGGAGCCTCTCGTGCGTGTCCATAGCATCACCACCCTTCCTGTAATTATTTTACCCGCAAACTAAAAGGTATTGTACTGGCTACTTGTACTGAACATACCGTTATGTTAAACTGTATAATAACGGGAATTCAGTACGGAGGGATGACAATGCTGACCGAGGAACAAAAAAGGATGCACAGAGTGTGTTTTACGGGCCACCGCCCGGAGAAGCTGAAACAGCCTGAAAGCGTGATCGTGAGAGCTCTGGAAACTGCGATCAAAGAAGCGATTGCAGACGGAAAGAATGTGTTTATTTCCGGGATGGCTCGTGGGGTGGATATCTGGGCGGCTGAGATCGTGCTGCGCCTTCGAAATGAGGGGCAGAATGTAAAGCTGATTTGCGCCAGCCCATACGATGGCTTTGAGCGCGGGTGGAGCGCCGAATGGCAACGGCGATACAATGTCATCCTTGCGGCCGCCGACCTCGTGCGTTTTATCTGTCCGGGATACAGCAGAGCTTGCTTCCAAATCCGTAATGAGTGGATGGTCGACCATTCGGCACTGGTAATTGCTGTGTTCAACGGACAGCCCAGCGGCACCAAGAACACGATTGATTATGCCAAGCGGAATGGTGTTCCTTGCCGGAATATACTCTCCGAAACATGAAATTTTTATTCACAAATTTGAGGATTATCTTGTTTTTGAGCGAGATTGATGATATAATAATCTTGAATTAGTATGTGCAGAAAGCGAGGACGGTCAACATGGGCGTTTCTTACAAGAAATTATTTAAACTGCTTATCGATCGGGGCATGAAGAAGAAAGACCTGCAAGAGGCTGCTGACCTCAGTCCCGCAGCAGTTACAAAGCTCGCAAAAGACGAGTATGTACGGCTCGATGTGCTTGTGAGAGTTTGTTGCGCATTGGGCGTCGATATCGGTGACATCATGGAAGTCACAAAAGATGAATAAAGGCATCTATAAATAGACCGAGTATATTTTGTAAAAGTCCGCAGCCATGCTGCGCTCTTTTACCCCCATTAACTTCCGATAATTTCGAGTTATCGGAAGTAACAGAAGGAGGCATTGGCATGGGCGACCTTATGAAAAAACATGAAATGACAGAGGAGGATATTAAACTTCAGTTCATCACCCCGGCCATTGAGGGCGCTGGCTGGGATAAGCAGAAGCAGATCCGCATGGAGTACAACTTTACAGACGGTCGTGTCATCGTCCGCGGAAATGTTACAGCCAGAGGAAAAAGAAAGCGCACAGACTATCTGCTTTACTACAAGCCCAATATTCCCTTGGCTATCGTCGAGGCAAAGGATAACAGACACAGTGTCGGTGCCGGGATGCAGCAGGCCATCGAATACGCCGAAGTACTGGACATTCCGTTTGTGTACAGCTCGAATGGCGACGGCTTCCTGGAACACGATATGAAGACCGGGAAAGAGCGTGAACTGACGCTTGAGCAGTTTCCCTCGCCGCAGGATCTCTGGCAGCGGCACATCGGGGACGAGCACTTCACACCGGAGCAGGAGCAACTCATCACCGAACCGTATTATTTCCAGCCGGGCGATAAGACCCCTCGCTATTATCAGCGCATCGCCATCAACCGCACCGTTGATGCAGTAGCTCGTGGGCAGGATCGCATCCTCCTCGTTATGGCGACCGGTACAGGCAAGACCTATACCGCTTTTCAGATTATTCATCGCCTGTGGAAATCCGGCCGAAAGAAAAAGATCCTGTTTCTTGCTGACCGCAACATCCTCGTTGACCAGACCATGCAACAGGACTTCAAGCCTTTTGCAAAGGTTATGACGAAAATTGAGGGCAAAAAGCTGGACAGCTCCTACGAACTGTATCTGTCCCTCTATCAGCAGTTGGCGGGCGACGAGAACGAAGAGCCGTTCCGTGCATTTCAGCCGGATTTCTTCGACCTCATCGTCATTGACGAGTGTCACCGTGGCAGCGCCAAGGAGGACTCCCGTTGGCGCAGGATACTCGAATACTTCCACAGCGCCACGCAGATCGGTATGACTGCTACGCCGAAGGAAACGAAAGAGGTATCCAATATCTCTTACTTCGGTGAACCCATTTATACATACAGCCTGAAACAAGGTATCGACGACGGCTTCCTTGCACCGTACAAAGTTCTCCGTGTCGGTCTGGACAAAGACCTGGAAGGTTGGCGTCCAACGGCAGGGCAGCACGACATCTACGGGTACGAGATCGAGGATCGGGAGTACAATACCAAGGATTACGACAAAAACCTCATTATCGATGAGCGCACCACTGCCGTGGCAAAGCGCATCACTCGTTTTTTGAAGGAGAACGACCGCTTTGCCAAGACCATCGTTTTCTGCGTGGACATCGACCATGCAGAGCGGATGCGGCAGGCGCTCGTGAACGAAAACAGCGACCTCGTAGCGGAGAATGCCAAGTATGTCATGCGTATCACCGGCGACAACGCCGAGGGCAAGGCACAGCTCGACTACTTCATCGCAGAGGACAGCAAATATCCCGTGATCGTTACGACCTCCAAACTGATGACGACTGGCGTGGACTGCAAAACGTGCCGGCTCATCGTTCTGGACAACAACATAAACTCCATGACCGAGTTCAAGCAGATCATCGGTCGTGGCACACGCCTCAAGCCCGACTATGGCAAAGAGTATTTCACCATCATGGATTTTCGCAACGCCTGCCGACTTTTCGCAGACCCGGAATTCGATGGCGATCCGATCTCTATCATTGATGATGACGATGATCCCGGCGAAGAGCCGACCATTGACCCGCCGAAGCCGCCCGCTCCGACTCCCGGCCCCGGTGGGGACACGGACGACCCGCCCGAAAAGAAGCATAAATTCCGGGTGCGTGGTGTCGAGGTCACGATTTTGAACGAGCGTGTCCAATACTACGATAAGGACGGCAAGC
>ERZ808240.1672-NODE-1672-length-26732-cov-3.037560_pt1 | contig 26732 bp, 20 predicted proteins | sample MGYA00521084_ERZ808240 | MGnify/ENA primary metagenome ERZ808240 (study PRJEB31516, sample SAMN03275571) | gut metagenome | biome: mammalia-associated habitat; material: feces | host: Papio cynocephalus | place: Kenya | collected 2012-08-06 ... | reverse complement strand
GCTCATGGCGAAACTCATACAAATGCTTCACCGCCACAGCAAGTTCCCTTTCGAGGTAAAATATCTTGTTATGGATCCGGGCTACAGCCCTGCAAACCGTGAGATAATAGAGCGCAACGCAAAGCGGCTTGGAATACCCATAACAGTGTTCGAGTCGGACATTTTCGACTCTGTATACAATGTGGAGAAAAACCCTTGCTATCTGTGCGCAAGAATGAGACGTGGACACTTATACAGCAAGGCGCAGGAGCTTGGCTGCAACAAGATTGCGCTTGGTCATCACTATGATGATGTTATTGAGACTATACTAATGTCAATGCTATATGGAGGACAGATACAGACCATGATGCCGAAGCTCAACAGCACGAATTTTGAGGGTATGCAGCTTATAAGACCGCTCTATATGGTAAGAGAGGACGATATCAAGCGCTGGCGTGACTACAACGGACTGCGTTTCATACAGTGCGCCTGCAAGTTCACTGACACCTGCACCACCTGCGCACCTGACAGCAGAACAGTATCAAAGCGCATGGAGATAAAACTGCTCATTGCAAAGCTAAAGCTTGTTAATCCGCAGGTAGAATACAATATTTTCAAGAGTGTGGAGAATGTTATGCTCAATCAGGTCATTGCATACAAAGACGATGAGGGCAGACACAGCTTTTTGGAGAGATTTAAAGAGGAATAAAAAAATATCACAAACAGACGGCGAAATCCGTGGGACGTTTATATTGTATTATAAATATATGGCACGGGCGACCAAAGGTCGCCCCTACAAAAAAATCATCGCCGCAGGCGATACCTTAATTCCTCACTCCTCACTTAAAACGCACTAAGGTGGCATAATAATGATATTTCTATTTCTTCTGCCCTTTTATCTGGGCGTATCATCATACATGATGTTCCGATTTTTCTACTGGATGAAGCACTGCAACCACAGATTTAACTGGCTGCGTTTCAAAGTGCCTTTTGCGGTGGTGTATCTTTTCATGGCGCTTTCGCCTGTTATAGCTTTTCTGCTTCCGAAATCCGCCGTTGCTATCGTCATAAGGCGAATTTCTACATACTGGATAGGCATTATGCTCTACTCCCTTTTGTATGTGTTGCTTTTCGATCTGCTAAGGCTTATCGCAAAGCATACAAAGCTGAAAAACACGCCGCTTTTTTCCCGTGGAAGCGTTATTTCCATAGGCTCGGTAGTAGTGGCTTGTGCGGTGGCGACCTGTCTTTACGGCATTTTCAATGCACGAAACATCAAGGTAAATGAATACAGCGTAACTGTCAACAAGTCATGCGGCAATGACAAGCATTTAAAGGCTGTGCTTGTTGCTGATCTGCACATGGGTTATGCTATCGGTGTAGACCACATCACAAACATGGTGGAGAAAATAAACGAGCAGGACGCTGACATTGTTGTGATAGCGGGAGATATTTTTGACAACAGCTATGACGGCATGGACGATCCTGAGGGGATAAAGGCACAGCTTAAGTCCATAAAGAGCAAATACGGCGTTTATGCGGTCTACGGCAATCATGATATTGACGAAAAGATACTAATGGGCTTTACGTTCGATTGGGGAGGCAAGCAGCTTCATAATGAGAAAATGACCAATTTTGTGAAAGAATGTGGCATAAAGCTTATCAATGACGAGTCTGTTTTGATAAACGATGAATTTTATCTTGTGGGCAGGCGTGACACTGACAAGCCCGGCACAGAGGACGGCACTCGTGCGGAGATATCCGACCTTACGAAAGATCTTGACAAGATGAAGCCGATATTTGTGCTTTCCCACGAGCCTGACGAGCTTCAGGAGACTGCTGACGCAGGAGCAGACATAGATTTCTCAGGACACACCCATGACGGACAGCTTTTCCCAGGCAATCTTACCATAGGGCTTTTCTGGGAAAACCCATGCGGCATGATAAAAAAAGACAATATGTACTCCATTGTTACCTCAGGTGTTGGCGTATACGGCACTTTCATGAGGGTAGGAACTGACGCTGAGATATGCGCTGTGGATATTGATTTTGCAGGATAAGTTTATAGTAAAAAGGTCTGTCACTTGGTTGGGTGACAGACCTTTTATTGTTTGTTTTTTTAGTTTGTTGTGCCGCAAAATCGCTTTGCTCTTTGCGGGGGTGGTTTGTATAAGGAGATAGAAAAGCGGTGCAGAGATTGTTCTTCGACACCGCTTTGTTAATATCTTCACTTTGTAATTCTTTTTGCACCACTCTGCACCGCTTGTAGGCTTACGCCTATTGAGGCTCTGCCCATTTCTTGTGAGCGAAGTCGAACAAGAAATTTACTCCGCAAGGGGCTTTGCCCCTTGACCCCACAAGCCCTCTAGCGTCGGGCTTGAGCCTGCGATTTATTGCTCGCTTCGCTCGGTGGTACTTTTACTTTTTTGCTTTTTACACCATATCTTTTTCAAACACTGCTTTGATACTCATATCCCCATTCACTTTAACTATTATCTCCGATTTTGTATTATCGCTTTTTACGCCCTCCCAATGGTCAAAATGCCAGCCGTTTTTCCCTTTTGCGGTCAATTTTATCTCACATTCGTCAAAATATATGCCGCTATACTCGTTTTCCAGCGCAACGCCGCCTATAACAACTTCGCCCTGTTCGCTGTCCGATGATATCTTCACTGTTCTGCGCTCATAATAGTCAAACTCTCTTTCAAGATAGCCCAGCACTTTTTCATATCTTCCCTCGATAAAATTCTGCCAGCGTATTATCATAGGGTTTGTTGCATTTTCCAAGCTTGCCCATGTTGGAAAGCGTTGAAAATAGTTTTCAAGTTCGCCGTAATAGATGCTCTTATAATATTCAAGGTACTCTCCAAAACGTTCCGCAGTGAAGTTCACGCTTCCAAGCTGACACATTGCAGAGGTGAGCTTCAAGTCGAACTCCTCGTTATCCATAAGGCTGCAAAGTATTCCGCCAAACTTTGTATAGCTTTGGCTTCTCAGATATGAGAACATATTCGTATCAACATACTTTTCGTTATAATGACAACATGACGATTCTGTATCGAACAGCACAAAGCGCCACCTGCCGTCTGCATAGCTATTGCCCTGCTCTATGGTTCTTGTGCGCCAACAAGCATAGTTGTTCTGCGGCCAATCGTCATTGTAGATATACATTTCCGTGGCGGCATACTCCGCAAGGTTATCCATATCTATCATTGCACAGGCTTTTCGGTAGTTCTCATCAACGGACATATCGTTCTCGGTGATAAACCTATACATATCGTTGAAAAGCTTTTCGTCCTCAGATTCGCCCTCGCTCAGCTCATCGTTTTTATACATGACAACGTTGCTTTTTGCCACGTTATATCTATCTGCAAAATATCTGTCGCTGTAGTCAGATTGAAGAGTATAAAGTCCCCAATATTCGCCGTCAATAAACAGAACACAGGCTGTTCCCTGCTGAGTATCAGCTTCTCTGCCTGACACCATATTCTGTATCATCGTGTCCTTGAACTTTGAATAATTGGCGTCATTTCCGCCGTTTCTAAGCACAAAGGTCTTGCATGAGGTGATAGCTTCGCCGTTTACATCTTTAAAGTTATCCCAGAAAGCTGTATCAAAAGAGCTTTTGCCGTAGTCGTTTCGAGCATAAAGTCTGAATGATTTCTGATAGTCCGCCCTTGACCAGCCGCCTTGTATCCTAACGCCGCAATCTTGAGAAATAAGGCTGTTGCCCTCGCTGTCAAAATACTCCACATAACATTCTTTTTCCCACTCTCTGCCACGCTGATTATAGTTTGCAGGGATAGAACCGTTCCAATAATGGTCGGGGTATTCCTCGTCATATTTTTTGTATACGTCACCAAGGCAGTAAATGCCCGTTTTTTCGTTATAAAGCCCGTCTGGGTCAGTGGTGATAGATATTATCGGCAGATCGTTATGGTCTGCGCTTGAAACGCCCACGAAATAGGTAGCAGTGACGGTCTTTCCGCACTTTCCGCTTGTACCCTCTGCGCAGGCTCTTATAACAGTGCCTTTATCAACTGCGCTTTTGTCGGGCAGGCTTATGCTGTCACGATAGTCAAGCTGTATCTTCATGGGGTCATAAGCTGAAAGGACGTTTTCATCATCTGACCTGTCGTCTATTCTCAGTGCATTTTCATAGACCTTTCTTGTGTCCGACGTGGCAGGGTCGGTGCCGTCAGTGGTATAATACACTGTCTGACCCTCTCCTGCGGTTATCTCAAGGTCAAAAGCCTGCTCATAGCTGCCTGCCACCTGAGAAAACACGGGGGTATCGCCGATAGTTTTCTCTGCATTTGCCACAAGAGGTGTAGGCTCTGAAACGTACATTTCCCCTTTGGCGTTTTTAGAATAGCTCACGCCCTTATTAAGCTTAGGCAATTTTATGCTCTCGCACTGAAACGAGTCATATTTCAGCATTATCTCCGCTTCGCTGACCTTGCCTATGCTGAAATCAACATGAGGAAAATCAGCATTTTCAAAGCCTGCTGATGAGCAATATACTATTATATAGTCATGGGCTTTTACAACATATCCGCCCAACGGCTGGTCCGCGCCGCCGTTTTTTGAAAGTGAAAATCCCGTAAGGGAAATATCTTTATTTGTAGGATTATATATCTCTATCCAATCGCTCGGTTCTCCGTTTTTGTCCTGCATAGCTGTTTTCTTAGATGTTCCGCTGTTTGAGGGGCATATCTCGCTTATATATATTTTCGGCGGTCTTATTATCACCGCAGCAAGCACTACCACCGCTGCCACCGCCGCAAGACAAAGCCCTATCACGGAGACTTTTTTCAGTTCCAATATGAAACCTCCTGCTCTGCAATATTACAGATATCATTATAGCCTTTTTTCACATTTCTGTCAACCGCCTGCATTAATACAAGCTTTTCTGTTCATTATCCTGCTTTAGGTGGGCACATATACTATGGATAGCACTGCAAAATGAAAGTTTGTATCTTTTCACATTCATATCAGCTGCAAAACATACAAAATCCGTGGGGATTTTCACTGCGGCTTTTACTATTTCTACAATCATTCTAACTTTTACTTGACAAACTTTTACGGCTGTGCTTTAATAGAGTAGTAGGGTAAAATCCCCGTAAATACGAAAGGAATGGTACATATATGAAGTTAAGAAAAGTTCTGGCACTTGCCGCTGCTGCGGTAATGGCTGTGGCTGCTCTTGCGTCATGCGGCGTTAAGGAAGATTCTTCAAACGCTTCAAATGCAGGCGGCTCATCAGAAAAGCACTATAAGATAGGCATTGTGCAGATAATGGAGCATACATCTCTCAACACTATCAGAGACGCTATAATCGACAGACTTGCAGAGCTTGGCTATGTTGACGGCAAAAACTGCACTATCGACGCTCAGCAGGCTAACAACGAGTCAACAACTGTTCAGCAGATACTCGACCAGTTCAAGGCTGACGGCGACGATATCATCATCGCTATCACTACACCATGCGCACAGCTCGCAGCTCCATACTCTGAAGAGATACCTGTAGTATTCTCCGCAGTAACAGACCCTGTTGGCGCAGGTCTTTGCGACTCACTTGAAAGCACAGGCGCAAACATCACAGGTACATCAGACAAACTTGCTATCACAAAGATACTTGACTTTGCTCTTAAGATGAAGCCTGATATCAAAACTCTCGGCTATCTTTACAACACAGGCGAGGACAACTCAGTTTCAAGCCTTAAGGAAGTAAAGGCTTACTGTGACGAGAAGGGTATCACAGTTATCGAGGGCGCTGCTTCAAACACATCTGAGGTGCAGGAAGCTGCTCAGAACCTTGCCGCAAAGTGCGACGCTGTATTCTCACCTAACGACAACACTATCGCAGGCGCTATGGGTACAGTTACAGAAGTTATGAACAAGGCGAAGGTTCCAATGTTCGTTGGCGCTGACTCAATGGTAATGGACGGCGGTCTTGGCACTGTTGGTATCGAGTATTCCGACCTTGGCAAGGAAACTGCAAACATGGCAGCTCAGATACTCAGCGGCGAGAAGAAGGCTTCCGAGATACCAATAAAGGTATTCAACGAAGACCTCAGCACTTACATCAACAAGACAACTGCTGACGCTATCGGTATAAAAATTCCTGACGATATCGCAAACAACGAAAAGACAGTTTACTTTAATTAAGCTATTGCAAAATCAAAGCAAACATAGTATAATAGTAGGGAGCGGGACTTACGCTCCCTGCTATTTTTTATTGAAAGGAAAATTATATGAAACTGAATAAGAAAACAGTTATCTCGCTTATACCAAAAGCAGTGCTTATAATCTTACTTCTTGTGATAATAAACACTCAGCTCACGGAAAGCGTTGTTACGGGAACATTTGAAAAGGGTCTTGTTTTTGCTATCCTTGCTTTGGGAATATTCATCTCTTTCAGGATACTTGATATCCCTGACCTGTCGGTAGACGGAACTTTCACCCTTGGCGTTGCGGTGTCTGTAATGCAGGCTTTCAACGGCGACCCTATCAAGGGCATACTGCTGTCAATAGTGGCAGGAGCTATCGCAGGAAGTGTGACGGGAATACTTATCACAAAGCTGAACGTTCAGCCTATCCTTGCGGGAATAATCACAATGACGGCTCTTTACTCCATAAACCTTAAAATCATGGACAGACCTAATATTTCCCTCTACAAGAAAGATATTTACAATGGCTCAGAAATATTTTGGCGACTATTACAAGCTTGCGGCGGCAGGTATCGTGCTTATTATTGCGGCTGTTCTGCTTTTCTGGTTCCTTAAAACTCAGGCTGGTATGTCCCTTAGAGCCACCGGCGACAACGAATACATGGTAAGGGCTTCTTCAATAAACTCTGACAGAATGAAGATAATGGGCTTTGCCATTGCAAACGCTTTGGTATCACTGTCAGGCGCAATGTACGCTCAGTATTCTTCAGCAGGCGACTCAAACAGCGGTACAGGTATGCTGGTAGTAGGTCTTGCTTCTATCATTATCGGCGAGATATTCTTTAGCAAACACTCTATCCTCTGTGGAATACTTGCGGCGATATTCGGTGCGGTGGCATACAGATTTGTTCTTGCATTTGCGATGAACCTCGGTATGGACAGCAACTACACAAAGCTTTTCTCAGCCTGCATAGTTGCACTTGCTATCTCTCTGCCTGCTATCAAGAAGTATATCACCAAGGCATACAAGCGTATATGCGGCGACAGACAGGAGGGTCAAAATGCTTAAGCTTGAAAATATAAACATAACCTTCAACAAGAACACTGCTAATGAGCGTAAGGCGCTCCAGCACATTGACCTTGACGTGGCTGACGGAGATTTCGTTACTGTAATAGGCTCAAACGGCGCAGGAAAATCCACCCTTATGAACGTTATCAGCGGCAGCTATGAAGCTGACAGCGGCAAGATATTCCTTGACGGCAGGAACATCACTCACCTAAAGGAACATCAGCGTGCAAGAAGTATAGGCAGGCTTTTCCAAGACCCGCTGAGAGGAACTGCACCTAACATGACCATAGAGGAAAACCTCGGTCTTGCCTACAGCCGTGGAAAGCGCCGCTCACTGACTATCGGTATCAAGAAAAAGGACGTTTCAGTTTTCAGAGAAAGGCTCAAAGAGCTTGACTTGGGTCTTGAGGACAGAATGAAAATGCCTGTGGGCTTGCTTTCAGGCGGACAGCGACAGGCGCTCACGCTGCTTATGGCGACTATCGTTACACCAAAGCTTCTGCTTCTTGACGAACACACTGCGGCGCTTGACCCTAAGACCGCTGAAAAGGTCATGAAGATAACTGACAAGATAGTAAAAGAAAACGCACTGACTACTCTTATGATAACACACAACATTTCAAACGCCATTGAATACGGCAACAAGACTATCGTAATGAGCCAAGGCAAGCTGCTTCTTACTATCGAGGGGGAACAGAGAGCGAACATGACGGTGGAAAAGCTTATGAAACTTTATTCCGACACCGCCGAGGACGCACTCTCAGACAAGATGATACTTCAAGAATAATTAGACATATAAAAAGCTGCGGAGGGAAAATTCCGCAGCTTTTACTTTTGTTCTTTCACATAAGACTAAACATATTCTATATCTATTCCTGCGATCCTTGCTCTGCCCTTTATGATAAGGGTCTTTTCTTTCTCTTCATAAGAACCGTTAGGCTGATCTATTCCGCCGAGAACGCAGCCGGCTTCCACCTTTATGCCCCAATTCTTCGGGATATAAAGCTCTACTCCGCCGCAAAGGACGTCAACATTCAGCTCGACTTCGTTTCCTGCCATATCAGCGGAATCGAAGTAAACCTCCATACCGCTGTAGCGGCAGCTGATGTCAACTCTTTTCAGCACCTTTGAGGTTATATACTTTGTGCAGCCTGAAAATCTTGCGTCGATACGCACATACTCTCCGTTGTCTGAGGACTTATCCCACGCAGGATTGTCTGTGGTGTGGGTGGTCCACTTGCTTTGGGTAAATCTGTAGCGGTAAGGGAAAATGAATGAAAATCCCACGCTCAAAAGCAATGCTGCACCGAGAACAGGCCATGGTGTGAACTTCTCGATACCGAGAGTTTCGTCAAAGAGTATCGCCATGATAGCCAAAGGGAAGAATATTCCCCAGAAGTTAAGGTGTCTGACGCTTGTTACGATGACAGGAACGAGCAGCAGCGAGATTATAACGCTCCACACGCTTACACTTCCAAGCAGACCTGTGCGGTCAAGAATAAGTGCAACGCCTGCAAGGATAAAGAACAGGCCCCATATAAGATTTTTGTTTTTCATAGAAATCTCCTTTCTCCAAGTCTGAGCTTCAAAAGCTTGTAGTAGCTTCGTGAGGCGTAAAGCTGTTTGTGAGTGCCTGCAAAGCTTATAAGGCTTGCAGAGGTTATGTTTCGCTCAACGGAATAGATGTGCTTTACGTTCACGATAGCGGATTTTGACACCCGCACGAACTTTCGTGGAAGGATCTCTTCAAGCTCAAAAAGCTTCATTTTGACCTGAAAAACGTCGTCAGAGGTATGAGCGTTAAGATTATGTTCCCCTGTTTCAAAAAACAGTATGGAATCAAGGGGAGGATAGAACTGAACTGCATCTTTGAAAAAAGCTATCTCAGGGTCGCCCTCTGCGGACTCCGCCGCCCTTTTCATTTTAAGCACACGTTCGTCGGGCTGGGCGCACCTTATGACTATCTCGTCCTCAGGCATATCCTCGTCTATCTCTATCCTGATCTTCACGCTTTCACCCCCTGTTTTATCTGACAGCCTTATTATAATCTATTTTGCTTTCCGTGTAAACCCCTTTTGGCTGACAGGTACAGATATCTATGTAAGAGGTAAATTTTATGACCCAAAGGGGTGCTGACTACTCAACACCCCTTGTTTTAGCTTTTTACCAATAACTTGCTTCGCTGCCTGTGCCGTTTTGCATATATTTGTATATAAGCTCAAAAAGCTCGCTGTTGTCAACACTGTTTTGTTCCATATAATCCACAACGCCCTGAGCGGTAAGACCGCTTGCATAGTCGCTGTTTCTAAGCACCATTGCAAACTCTGCCGCAGAGCAAGCCTTCGCAAAATTCTGTGACACGGCTTCTGCATAGTCAGAACACATAACAGACTTATCTATAAGCTTGCTTTCGCTTGCTTCGGGGTCTTTATATCTCACTGAAACTGTGAGCATTTCGCCGCTTAGTTCGCCATTTTCTGCCTTGCTCTCGTTATCCTGATATTTCAGCGACTTTTCATCACCGCTATTTGGCACTATCTCATACAAAACTGTGACCTGCTGACCTGAGCCAATATCTCCTGCGTCCTTTGTATCGTCCTCAAAATCCTCGTCATTAAGAAGTCTGTTTTCATAGCCCACCAATCTATATGCTGAAACATTGTCAGGATTGAACTCTATCTGCACCTTTGCGTCCTTTGCAACTGTGAAAAGCGTTCCGCTCATTTCTGTTACAAGCACTCTTTTTGCTTCATCAACGCTGTCGATATAAGCATAGTTCCCGTTACCGTTATCTGCAAGGGCTTCAAGCCTATTGTCTTTATAGTTTCCTGAGCCAAAGCCAAGCACCGAGAGATAGACCCCTGAGTCACGCTTTTGTGATATAAGGTCGGTAAGCTCTTCTTCACTTGACAGACCAACGTTCAGATCGCCGTCAGTTGCAAGGATAACTCTGTTGTTGCCGTCCTCTATGAAATACTCCTCTGCGAGCTTGTAAGCTGTAGTAATGCCTGCCGCACCTGCTGTCGAGCCGCCTGCTGACAGGCTGTTAAGTGCGGAAACTATCTCCTCTCTGTTGTCGCCGCTTTCACCCTCAAGAACAACGCTGTCGCTGCCTGCATAGGTGACAATAGAAACTCTGTCATCAGCGTCAAGGTTTTCCGCAAGCATTGAGAAAGCCTGCTGAACAAGGGGAAGCTTATCCTCGTCCTCCATTGAGCCGCTCACGTCTATGAGAAAAACAAGGTTTGTAGGAACGTTCTTGACCTTTGCTTCTCTTGCCTGAAGCCCCACGAGCATAAGCTTTGCTTCGCTGTTCCAAGGGCAATCGGAAAGCTCGGTGTTTATGGACACTGCGCCCTCTGTAGGCTTTTCATAGTCATACTTGAAATAGTTTATGAACTCCTCTGTTCTGACAGCGTCAGGATCGACTTCCCAGCCGTCATTTATCATTCTTCTCACGTTTGTATAGGAAGCAGTGTCAACGTCTGTGGAAAAGGTAGAAAGCGGCTCGTCTGAAACGAGCTTATAGCCGTTTTCTGTCAGGTGGTTATACTCCTCGGTATTGTAATCCCCTGCGATATTTGTTGAGCCTTTAGCGGTTTCCTCTGTGGCGTCATTATTGTATCTGTAGTTGGCATTTGTGGTATTATTATAGATACTGCTCTTTCTGCTCTCTGAGCCGCCATAGCCGCTTCCGCATGAAGCCAGTACTGCCGCTGTCATAACAAGAGACAGAGCCGTGGTCAAATTTCTTTTTATGCTGTTTGAAGTTGTCTTTTTCATAGCTGTCATCTCCCGTAAAATAGCTTGGGCGGTCTGCCCTTGCATTGTTAGCTACATAGTCCTCCACTTATCAAGCAGATTTTGCAGATCGTTTTTCGAGGAATATCTCATTCGGTCATAGAAATAATCATTCTTGCTTTTCTGCGAGCCTTTAAGAATACCCGAATCATCATCAAGGCTTTTCCAGCCGTTTTGAAAAACGATATCCCCGTCAAGAGAAATCTCTATTTGAGGTGCATTTTCAAAGACGATAGAATAAGTGCCGTTTTCTTCCCTCAGGGGTATGAAATACTCTCTGTTTTCCTGCATGATATAAGGGGTGGAGCTTTCGATTGTGATATTTGTCTCGCTTTCTTCACCTGTTTTGGATACAAGGCTGTTTATTCTCAGGGTATAGTGTGCGCTGTCGCTGTCGAGCCTTGCTGAAAGCACTGTTACATCTGCAAAGAAATCTGTATCCTCCAGAACGCTTTCCTCAGTGAAATAATCATCGCCCTTTGGAATGTAGCTGTCCTCATAAGCCTTTGTGTCTGTGTGGCTGAAACTGAGCTGTTCGTATGTCTTTTCTTCTCTGTTTTCATACCCAGCATTGTCAGCCGTTTCTGCGCCCTGCTTTGAAACGCTGTCTGACTCTGAGCGGATATCGGCGTAAAGGCTTACACCACCGATAATAAGCACAAGCGAGGCTGCTGCCGCCGCAAATTTTCTGTAATTTCTGCGGCTAACTTTTATTTGCGTCTGATCTTTGTCCGTTTTGTTTTCAAGCTGTCCCTCTATCCTGTCCCAAAGCTTATCCATGTCAGGGGCAGTATCGGAAATATGCTTTTTGTAAAGAAATTTTATGTTCTTAGCCATAGATACTGTCCTCCTTTATGGTCTTTTTTAGTTTGGAAACAGCCTGGCGGTATTTCCATGTGACAGTACCCAGCGGCTTGCCCACTGCCCGACTTATCTCACGAAAGGTCATATCCATTCCCAGCCTCATGTTCAGGATATCCCTTTCGCCCTCTGAAAGCAGTTTCAAAGCCTCCTCGAAGGTGAGCTTTCCGATCACATCGTCATCTACCCGCATACTGTCCTGCTGTTCCTTATGCCCTGCTTCATCATCGTCAAGAGTCGGCGTTTCATGCCGCCTTTTTCTAATAAAGTCAAGAGCGAGATTTTTCGCCATTACAGTCAGATATCGCTTATGCCCCGTACCCTTTCGGTACTGACCTGTGGTGTCCCATAGCTTTAGGAAAAAATCTGATGTCAGGTCCTCAGCGTCCTGAGGACTTTTCACAATGTCAAGCATGATACTGTATATCACCTTGCCGTAGCATTGATAGATCTCCCTAAGCCCGTTTTTGTCATTTTTCAGGATCAGCTCCACCCTGAAATCGAACTCAGCGTCGGTCAAGTCTTTCACACCCCTCGATAACTTATATACGATCTTGCACGGGAGATTTTATGGCAAAATAGTATACAAATTTTACTTTTATTTTTTGTGCATTGATAACAAACTTTTGTACAGACACATTTGTGCCGATAAGATATTTTAGCACATTAAAGTATTTCTGTCAAATAAAAGAACACACCCCCGTCCATGTGAACGAGGGTGTATTCTTCGTGTGAAGATCTATGAGAAATTATTTGGAGAGGTCGATATTTCTTACAGCGTCCCTTACTTTGAGAACAAAGGTCGGAGAAACTGAAAGCTCGTCAATGCCCATTCTCAGGAAAGTTTCCGTGAGGGTGGTGTCAGCCGCAAGCTCGCCGCATATGCCTATCCATGCGCCGTTCTTGTGGGCATTCTCTGCGGACATTTCAATAAGTCTTAGTATAGCCTCATGGTGAGTGTCGCAGAACTGCTCGATATCAGGGTTCTGCCTGTCGCAGGCAAGCGTATACTGAGTGAGGTCATTTGTGCCAACGCTGAAAAAGTCCACAAGCTTTGCAAGCTTATCGCTTATGATAGCCGCCGCAGGGGTCTCTATCATGATGCCAAGCTCAACGCTGTCAGAAACTGTTATGCCCTGCTCTTTAAGCTCCGCCTTGACTTCATCGCACATAGCAAGGGCTTTTTCCACCTCTGAAACGCTTGTTATCATAGGGAACATTATGCCAAGATTGCCGTATACGGAAGCTCTGAAAAGCGCTCTCAGCTGAGTTTTGAATATCTCAGGTCTTGTAAGGCAAATTCTTATGGCTCTGTAGCCCAAAGCAGGGTTTTCCTCTTTTTTCAGACCGAAGTAATCCACCTGCTTGTCAGCGCCGATATCGAGAGTTCTTATGATGACCTTTTTGCCTGCCATGCTCTCGAGAACACGCTTGTAAGCCTGAAACTGCTGTTCCTCGGTAGGGAAATCTGAGTTTTCAAGATAAAGGAACTCGCTTCTGAAAAGACCTATTCCCCCAGCGTCATTGAGAAGCACTGCACCGATATTGTCAACGCTTCCGATATTTGCATAAATGTTTATCTTTTTGCCGTCCTTTGTGACATTTTCCTTGCCTTTGAGGGTCTGCAAAAGACGCTTTTTCTCTTCGTCTGCTTTCTGCTTTTTTGTAAGCTCTGCAGTGGTCTGCTCGTCAGGGTCAACAAATATCTCCCCTGTGAAGCCGTCAACGATAGCAAAGTCGCCGTCCTTTATCTCCGAAAGAAACTTGCTTCCAACGCCTATTACCGCAGGTATGTTCATATTTCTCGCAAGGATAGCAGTATGTGAATTTGATGAGCCGTGTGCAGTAACGAACGCAAGCACCTTGTCTTTATCAAGGGATATAGTTTCGCTTGGCGCAAGGTCGTCGGCGCAAACTATCATTTTGTCATCGCTTGCCGAGCCGTCGCTGACATTGCCTGTGAGATTTGCGATTATCCTGTTGGAAATATCCTTTACGTCTGCGGCTCTTGCCTGCATATAAGGGTCGTCCATAGAAGAAAACATCTCCGCAAAGTTGTCTGCCGTCACTGCCACCGCATACTCTGCGTTGACTTTCTGGCTGTCGATGATATTTTCTATAGACTCGTTGTAATCATCATCTTCAAGCATCATCATGTGTATCTCAAAGATCTGAGCGTTAGTTTCGCCCACCTCTTTGAGCGCCTTATCATAAATGCGCTGGAGCTGTTCTGTAGCCGCCTGTTTAGCCTCGGCAACTCTTTTCTTTTCTCCCTCGCTGTCCTCTGTGTGAACACGTTTTATAGCGGTATCCTGCTTTTTGAATACTGAGATCTTACCCATTGCTACCGCACCGTAAACGCCTTTTCCTGTAAACTTAGTCATAAATATCCGCCCCTTTTCTCATAGATCTTATTATTTTCACGCTGTTTCCAGCCGATGAGACGTCACTGCGAACACGCCGCAGAAACGTCTCACCGGCTGGACGGCTTTGACCGCCCAGCTGACAAGTGATTGGTTACAGAGTTTCCTCAAAAAATGCCTTGAGTGCTTCGGAAGCCTTGTCCTCGTCTGCGCCCTCGCAGGTAACAGTAACAGTGTCGCCTTTCTTAACGCCAAGACCCATAAGAGCCATAAGCTTTGTGATGTTCACGCTCTTTCCGCCCTTTTCGATAGTGCAAACGCTCTCGAACTCCTTTGCTTTCTTTGCAAGAAGTCCTGCTGGTCTTGCGTGGATACCAACTTCGTCTGTAATAGTGTAGTTAAATGTTTTCATGATGAATACCTCCAAATAATTATTTTATCTTCAAGATCATATCCCCTGCCGATATGCTGTTTTGTGCGACAGGTTCAACAGACTTATAATCGTCCGTGTTGCCTATTATCAAAGGCGTTGTCACCTTATAGCCTGCGGCTTTGATCTTATCCATGTCAAAGCTTATGAGCAGGTCGCCTTTTTTAACTTCCTGACCGTCGCTGACGTGGGCTTCAAAATACTGTCCGCCAAGCTTTACAGTGTCGATACCGATATGGAGCAGTATCTCCACGCCCTCTGACGATACCATATTTATGGCGTGCTTTGTGTCAAAAACGCTGTCTACCTTTCCGTCGCATGGAGCATAAAGCTTGCCCTCTGACGGCTCAACGGCTGCGCCCTCGCCAAGTATCTTCTGTGAGAACACCTCGTCCTCAACGTCCTCAAGCTTAACTGCAGTGCCGTTCATGTGAGAGTAAAGGACTATTGTCTTGCCCTGAGTTTCTGTATTTTCTGCACTCTCGGTCTGCGGTTTTTCTTCTTTTTTATCGGAAGTTTCCTCAGTGCCGATAATGCTGTCAGGGTCGTCGCTATATGGTGAGTCGATAAAATCTTCAAGGTCTGATTTTATAACTGATACCTTTGGTCCGTAAATGACCTGAACGCCGTTGCCCTTGTGGATAACGCCCGAAGCACCGCTGGCTTTGAGCATATCATCAATGACCTTTGAAGGGTCATTTACTGTAACTCTAAGTCTTGTTGCACAGCAGTCAACGTCTGAAAGGTTATCCTTGCCACCGAGACCTTTGAGTATCATTGCGCTTACAACGTCTAAGGCTCTCTTGTCTGCGCCCTTTGCCTTTGCCGCCTTAGCCTCGTTCACGTCGCTTCTGCGATAAAGCTTAGGCTCAACGTCATCAGGCTCACGACCTGGGGTCTTAAGGTTCAGCTTTGTTATCATAAAGTAGAATACAAAGTAGTAAACCACTGCATAAACAAGTCCCACAACAACTATCCATATCCAGTGGGTCTTTGCATTGCCCTGCAAAATTCCGAAAAGGGTCATGTCTATAAGACCGCCCGAGAACGTCATTCCAACGCCAACATTAAGAATGTGCATGAGCATATAGGAAAGTCCTGCCAATACGCAGTGAACAGCGTACATAAGAGGTGCAACGAACAGGAATGTGAACTCCAAAGGCTCTGTGATACCTGTTATCATTGATGTAAGAGCCGCTGAAAGGAGCAAGCTTCCTACTACCTTTTTCTTTTCAGGACGTGCAGTTTTGTACATTGCAAGCGCCGCAGCAGGCAGACCGAATATCATGAACGGGAACTTTCCTGCCATAAACCTTGTGGCTGAAACTGAGAAAACCTTTGTTGACTTTGAAGCAAGCTCTGCAAAGAAGATGTTCTGTGCGCCTGCCACCATGTTACCGTCTATCATCATTGAGCCGCCAAGCTCTGTCTGCCAGAAAGGCATATAGAAAACATGGTGAAGTCCGAATGGGATAAGAGCACGTTCAAGTATGCCGTATATCCAAGTGCCTGCATAGCCTGAGTTTAGTACAAGCACACCAAGCTTTGAGATACCAAGCTGTACAACAGGCCACAGATAGAACATTATGATACCAACGATAAGGTATGTGATAGTTGAAACGATAGGAACAAATCTTGTTCCGCCGAAGAATGAAAGCACCTGCGGAAGCTCTGTTTTATAGAACTTATTGTGAAGCGCCGCAACGCCAAGTCCCACGATTATACCGCCGAAAACGCCCATTTGCAGGGTGGTTATACCAAGCACCGAGGTGGTGGAGTTTTCTGCCATTGCCTCAACGCCGCCCTTTGCGGTGATAAGTGCGCTGATAGTGGTGTTCATTACGATATAGGCGATAGCGCCCGAAAGGGCTGCAACTTCCTTTTCTTTCTTTGCCATTCCGATAGCAACGCCCATTGCGAACAGAAGCGCGAGGTTATCGAAAACGGCGCTTCCCGTTTTGCTCATTATGTCGAGGATAGTGTAAAGCACACCACCCTCATAGATGAATTTGCCAAGGTGATAGGTCTCGATAGTTGTGGCGTTTGTAAAAGAGCTGCCTATTCCAAGAAGCAGACCCGCCACCGGCAGCAGTGCGATAGGGAGCATGAAAGAGCGTCCCACACGCTGCAATACGCCGAAAATTTTATCCTTCATAATAATAATATCCTCCAAAAAATTTTATCTCAGCTGAATTATCATTATGGTACCGTTAATGATAAGACCGCAGCGAATACAATATATAAGCTGTGGCAGAAATGCCTATCCGCTTATTTTCTTCAGATGAATTGCAAGAGTTATCATTTCATCTTCCGATATAGTTTTAGCATAATTCTTCAAAATATGATCTTGCATATGCTTTGCGCATTTATATTGCTTTTTGAATTTCTTTTTTATGATATCAGTGAACTCCTCGTCCCTGCTGAGAACATTGGGAAGCTCCTGAGATTTGAAAAGCCTTTTTGCAAGAAATTTCAAATGCACGAGAAATCTTTCATATGCCACCGAGTTCTTGTTTATCTTCCCTGACAAACAAGCGTCAGCTATCTCAGCGCAGCCGTTCACCATTTTGGTGATATCCTGTATCTGCCCCATTTTTGTGCCGAGCCTTGCGTTTATGATGTGCATTGCGATAAAACCTGCTTCATCGCCGCTAAGCTCAACGCCCAATCGCTGATATATCTCCGCCACACAATATCTTCCAAGAGCAAGCTCTTTCGGAAAACAATCGCTTATAGCGTCCATAAGAGGGTTTTCAAATTCAAGCCCCTGCTTTTTTCTTTCAATAGCGAATGAGATGTGGTCTGAAAGTGTTATTATGAGCGACTCGTTGAGCTGACCGTCGATATGTGAAGAAATATAGTCCACAAGGTCTGCTGTGAGCTTTATATGCTCATATGGTATCTCGGTCAGGCACTCGATAAGCCTTTTTCTAAGCTCTGAGTCTGTAACAAGATACATTTTCTGTATCTTATCCTTATCAGGCTCATCGCCGTATTTTTTTCCAAAACCTATCCCCTTGCCTGAGATTATCTGCTCTTTTCCTTTATCGTCTATAACGCTTACGGTGTTATTATTTATCACCTTGATTATCTTCATTAAAAATCCCCCTATAAAATCAAAAAAACCAACCTTAATACGAACGCATATAATATGTCCGTACAAAGTTGGTCATGCCCAGTCTATAAATGAAAGGTAACACTCCAATAAAAGAAGTTATGTATCAATTTCACTATAATTATATTAACACGCCCATATTTATTTGTCAACAGCGTACATAAAATTTGTTTCTCAAATCTGTTTTTTTAACAAATAAACTTATTTTGTTTTGTATAAAACCTACAATTATCAGCCAAACCAGCACCAAAAAGCCGTGGAAACATTGCTGTTCCCACGGCTTTCGGTATGTTAAGAGAGTATCTGTATAGCTTTATTACTTTGTCATAAGCTTGCAAACGAGGTTTGCAAACTCAACAGGGTTGTCGATAGACATACCCTCGATAAGCAGAGCCTGATCGTAAAGAAGCTTTGCATAGTCTTTCAGCTTGTCCTTATCGTTAGCATAGAGGTCTTTCAGCTTCTCAAAGATAGGGTGATTTGGATTTATCTCCAGAGCCTTTTCAGCCTTTACCTTGTTGCCGTCATTCTGAGGCATAGCGTTGAGGACTTTCTCCATTTCGATAGTTATGCTGCCGTCTGATGAAAGGCAAACAGGGTGAGTTTTAAGCTTCTTTGAAAGACGAACAGTCTTTACCTTGTCGGCGATAGCTTCCTGCATGAAAGCGAACATATCCTTGTTCTCTTCGTCAAGCTTCTTAGCTTCTTCCTTTTCTTCCTCTGTGTCAAGGTCAAGGTCAGCGTCGCTTATGGACTTGAAAGGCTTGCCGTCATAGTTTATCATTACCTTGATAGCGAACTCATCAACGTCCTGTGTGAAGTAAAGAACCTCATAACCCTTATCCTTGATCTTTTCAAGCTGAGGGAGCATTTCAATTCTTTCCTTTGTTTCGCCGCAAGCATAGTAGATCTCTTTCTGATCCTCTTTCATTCTTGAAACATACTCTTTGAGTGTAACGTTCTTGCCGTCAAATGAGGACGGGAACATAAGAAGGTCTTTCAGAGTTTCGTTTGCAGCGCCATATGACTGATAAATGCCGAACTTGAACTGCAGTCCGAATACGCTGTAAAACTTTTCATACTTCTCACGGTCGTTTTTCAGAAGCTTTGCAAGCTCGTTTTTGATAGACTTTTCAAGGTTCTTTGCGATTATCTTAAGCTGTCTGTCCTGCTGCAAAAGCTCACGGGAGATGTTCAGTGAGAGATCCTCAGAGTCAACAACGCCCTTTACAAAGCTGAACCAATCAGGGAGCAGGTCGGCGCACTTTTCCATTATCATAACGCCGCTTGAATAAAGCTGGAGTCCCTTTTCATAGTCCTTTGAGTAGTAATCAAAAGGCGCACGGGCGGGGATATAAAGCAGTGCGTCATATGTTGCAACGCCCTCGTTCTTTGAGTGGATATGTGCGATAGGCGGCTCATAGTCGCCAAACTTCTCCATATAGAAGTTGTTGTAATCTTCGTCTTTAAGCTCGTTCTTATTCTTCTTCCAGATAGGAGTCATACTGTTAAGGGTCTCGATCTCCTTGTGTACCTCAGGCTCTTTACCCTCCTCATTGTAATGAGTATGCTCAACTTCCATTTTGATAGGAAATCTGATGTAGTCAGAATATTTCTTTACAAGTGACTGTATCTGATATTGGTCAAGATATATTGAATACTTCTCGTCGTCAGTATCGTCTTTGAGCTTAAGTGTGATAGTTGTACCAACGCCGTCAGGCTTGTCGCACTCTTCGATTGTGTAGCCTTCAACGCCGTCAGATGTCCACTTATAAGCCTGCTCGCTGCCGAAAGCCTTTGTTACAACCGTAACTTCCTTTGCTACCATAAAAGTAGAATAGAAGCCTACGCCGAACTGACCGATGATATCAACATCATCACCAAGGTCATTGTCTTTCTTAAAAGCGAATGAGCCTGAGTTTGCGATAGTACCAAGGTTGTTTTCAAGGTCTTCCTCGGTCATACCGATACCGTTATCGGAAACTGTAAGAGTTCTGTTTTCCTTGTCGATAGCGATATTGATAGCGAAATCGCTCTTTTTCATTCCCACAGAAGTGTCTGTCAGGGACTTGAAATACAGCTTATCGATAGCGTCGCTTGCATTTGAGATTATCTCTCTTAGAAAAATCTCCTTATGAGTGTAGATCGAATTGATCATCATATCAAGCAGTCTTTTTGATTCTGCCTTAAATTCTTTTGTCTGCATAAAATCTCGACCTTTCCTTAATAATATTTTACTTTCTTTGAATACTGTTCCATATAATTAGCACTCTGTCTATTTGAGTGCTAATTATATTATACAACAAGGTTGATAAAATGCAATAGTTATCACAAAACTTCTCTTATTTATTTACAAATTCATAACATTTCATCACATACTCAACAAAATACCATTTGCAAAAGCACCATGTTGTGTGTTATAATATATAGATAAGACCGAACAAGGGAGGAATCATATTTGATGACCGAAAAGTCTGTTTCCATGCTGACACCTGAAAAACAGCAGGAAAAGAAACTTCTTACTATAGACTGCGTGAAAATTTCGCTTCTGCTCATTTTATACAACCTGCTAAACAGGATATTCGCAGTGGTGTTCTTTTACGTTGCATATACTTACCACTCAGGCAAATTCACTCTGAGCTACTCAACAGTTCTCAGCTATCTGAGAAAGCAGACCGCTTTTATAAGCTCCACTACTTTCTCAATGACGGCAAATTTGTTTATCACTCTTATGAGCGTGCTTGTCTTTGGGATAGTTTTTGCTATACTTTTCCGAAAGCGAAGATCAAGCTTTATAAAGCCGAAAAAAGGCACAGCAGTAAAAGGGCTAAAATGGTTTTCAGCCTGCTTTGTAATAAACATTCTGCTCTCACAGCTTACGTCTATCCTCACAGGTATACTTGGACAAAGCGGCGTGACAGTGCCGACGAGCGATTTTTCCATTCATCAGCCCTCAGCCCTTGCAGTGATAGTGCAGTTCTCATACGTTGTGATAATAGCCCCTATCGTGGAAGAATTTATCTACCGTGGAGCTGTACTCACCGCTCTAAGCCCATACGGAAAGGGTGCGGCAGTGCTTTTCTCGGCGCTTGCATTCGGACTTATGCACGGGAATATCCCGCAGGCGGCGTCAGCATTCGGCACAGGATTTGTTTACGCTATTATTGCCGCAAAGTGCGGCTCGATACTGCCCACAGTTATAATACACTGTCTTAACAATCTTCTTGCAAACTTCTCGTCCATATCTGACGCAATAGGGCTTGAACACTATGAAACTTTCATAAGCGTTGCTGAGATAGTCATAGGTCTGGTAGGCTTTATGGTGCTTTTCACTAGCCTTAAAAAGCTTATCATTGATGACAGCGAAAACGTTCTTACGCCGAAAGAGTGCCGCAGATATGTTTTCACAAACCCTGCCACTATAGTCTATATGCTCTGCCTTATCATACCGATAGTAAAGAGCCTTATCCAAGCAAACAGCTAAAAACACAAACAAAAAACGGGTGACTGCCAATAATAAATTGACAGCCGCCCGATATTTTTATATCCAAAAAGCCTATTAGTAAGCCTTGCCCCAAAGCACCATATGCTTTGCCGGCTTTCCACAGCATACGCAGGTATCTGTTATCTCCTCCTGCTCGAATGGGATACATCTTGAACCTACGCCTGTAAGTTCCTTTACCTTATCCTCGCAAGCTTCGTCGCCGCACCACATTGCCTTAACAAAGCCGTCGCCCTTTTCTTCAAGAGCCTTTGTTATTTCGTCAAGCGTCTTGCATACATAGGTACGTCTCTCTCTGTTTTCAAGAGCCTTTGCATAAAGGCCATCATGAACAGCCTGAAGTCTTTCATTCACTGTTTCAACAAGGTTATCAAGCTTGCAGAATACCTTTTCTCTGTTGTGTCTTGTAACAAGCACGCACTGATCGTTCTCGATATCCTTAGGACCAATTTCAAGTCTTACAGGAACGCCCTTCATCTCATACTGTGCGAACTTCCAGCCTGGTGACTGCTCTGAATCGTCAAGCTTTACTCTTATGCCTGCATTTTTAAGTGTATTATAAAGCTCGTTAGCCTTGTCAAGAACGCCCTCTTTATGCTGTGCAACAGGTACGATAACCACCTGAACAGGTGCGACAGCAGGTGGCAGAACAAGTCCGTTATCGTCGCCGTGAGTCATTATGATCGCTCCGATAAGTCTTGTTGTTGAGCCCCATGATGTCTGATATGGGTGTGCAAGCTTGTTGTCTCTGCCTGTGAAAGTGATATCGAATGCCTTTGCAAAGCCGTTTCCGAAATAGTGGGAAGTAGCCGCCTGCAAAGCCTTGCCGTCATGCATAAGAGCCTCGATAGCGTATGTTGCTTCTGCGCCTGCAAACTTGTCGCTCTCTGTCTTTCTGCCCTTTACAACAGGCATAGCAAGCTGCTGCTCGCAGAAATCAGCGTATACGTTGAGCATTCTCTCTGTCTCCTCGATAGCCTCCTCAGGTGTTTCGTGGATAGTGTGACCCTCCTGCCACAGGAACTCTCTTGAACGGAGGAATGGTCTTGTTGTCTTTTCCCAACGTACAACAGATACCCACTGATTGTAAAGCTTTGGCAGGTCTCTGTAGGAATGAACTATATTAGCATAATGCTCACAGAAAAGCGTCTCAGATGTTGGTCTTACACAAAGTCTGTCCTCGAGCTTCTCATTTCCGCCGTATGTTACCCAAGCTACTTCAGGAGCGAAGCCCTCAACGTGATCTTTCTCTTTCTGGAGCAGGCTCTCAGGGATAAACATTGGCATACAAACATTTTCGTGGCCAAGCTCTTTGAACTTGCTGTCCATTATGCGCTGGATATTCTCCCATATCGCATAGCCGTAAGGTCTTATTACCATACAGCCCTTTACGCTTGTGTATGAAACAAGCTCAGCTTTCATACATATATCAGTATACCACTTTGCGAAATCCTCGTCCATGGAGGTTATCGCATCAACCATTTTCTTATCCTTAGCCATTTATAAAACCCCTTTCTTATATCATTCAGGCATTGTCATTATTTTGGTCGCCGCTGTCCTTTTTAACAGCTTCGCCATTGCCGTTCTTCTTTTTCTTCTTGAAATTAAAGGCATAGATATCCTCATTATATATCTTATAGTTAGGATCCCAGCCGTCAATGTGGGACTTATCAAATATTCCCTGCACCTTATAATTCTCAGGATCATTCCCTGTATTCTCACCGTCCACCCTTTCGGGATCGTCCTTTTCGGCAAGCTCAGGGTGACGTTTTTCAATAAAGCGTGCTATTTTCGGAGTGATAAGGCAAGCAATGACGATAAAGGTCATTATAACAGCACAGCCTGCCGCCAGCTTCAACAGCAATAGCAATAATTCTTTATTCAGACAAGTCACCTCTTTTCGCAAATATAAAGTTATTATAGCACAATTATAATTCAAATTCAAGGGGTGAAATATGAATTTACCGCCATTTCTGACCTTTTACACGAAAAAAAGGCGGAACAAAGTCCGCCTTAAAGCATTTTCTTTCGTTTGAAAAAGATTATACACACTACGATCACTATGACACTAAGAGCTATAACTCCCGGATAGCCCTCTTTAAGCTCAGGCATATTCTGAAAGTTCATGCCATACCAACCTGTGATAAGGGTCAGAGGGAAGAATATGGTGGATATTACAGTGAGAAACTCCATATTCTTGTTCTGCTGAGCGTTGACAAAGGACTGATAAGCGTCTCGCACCTGCGTTGCATATTCAAGTAGGTGTACAGTTCTGCCCATGAGCCTGTCGGCACGGTCTGAGATAGTGCCGAAATATTTTTTCTGCTTTTTCTCAAAGAAGCCGTTCTCGTCCTCTTCAAGCTCTCTGCCCAAGTCCATTATTTCATCATAGTAGCTTCTTAAGATCAGAAGCTCTTTTCTGATAGGCGTGATAGTCTCGAGAAAATCGTCCGTCTTGCCGTCGTTTACGTCCTCCTCAAGCTCCATAAGCTTTCGCTCGTGTTCCGCAAGAAGCTCGGTATCACGGAGCATAAATTCGCTGAAAAAGTTATAGATAAAATGCTCCCTGCTCTCCCCCTGATTATGCCTGCTTCTCTGTATGCGCTGAACGAGCCTGAGAGAGAACTCCTCATCGTCTATTATCACCATGTTTTTGTTGTCAATAAAAAACTGTATCCTGTGACGGCTGCCCTTTATGTCAAGAAGCTTAGGAATAGAAAGCGTACCTGCCAGACAAAAGGGCTGTGATTCTATTTTACAGAACACAACATCTCTCAGGGATATCGCTCCCTCGTAGGTTATGTTCGCCGTTCTGAGGGCTTCTTCTGCGTGTGCGGAATCGGTAATAAACACAGCTGAGCAGGTTTGTTCGCTCAGCTGTCTTGGTGTTATTTCTTCAAGTGAACCCTTTAGGGCAAATATGGTCATTTATCCTCGACCTCCGCCCTTGAAGCTCTCTCATAGGCAAGGTCATAGAAAAGTTCCTGAGAATTGAGCGGCTCTTTTCCGTCTGAAACCAAAGTATATTCGCCGTCAGAGTCAAGCTCTCTTGCCTGACAGTTATCTGCAAGCATTTTGCCGAACATCATGCTTATCTGAGCCTTGATATCTTCGTCAAGTATAGGTGCGGCGACCTCAACACGTCTGAGGGTATTCCTTGTCATAAAGTCGGCGGAAGCAATATATATCTTTCTCTCCTCGCCCTTGCCGAACATATAGATACGGGAGTGTTCAAGGAAACGTCCCACAATGCTTATTATCCTGATGTTGTCAGTTTCTCCCTCGACCCCCGGGATAAGACAGCATATGCCTCTTACCACAAGGTCTATTTTAACGCCTGCTCTTGAAGCTTCGATAAATCTGTCGATTATCTTCTTATCAGTGAGAGAATTTATCTTAACACCTATGTAGCCCTCTCCCCCTGATTGTGCAATGGCTATCTGCTCGTCTATCATATCAAGCACCTTGTTTTGCAGACAGTTCGGCGCAACAAGAAGCTTGTCAACGCTCTTTACAGTATCGTCAGAAGCAAGAGCATTGAACACGTCTATAGCGTCCTTTGCGATATCCTTATCGCAGGTCATAACAGACAGGTCGGTATAAAGCCTTGAAGTTTTCTCGTTATAGTTTCCAGTGCCTATCTGAGTGTAATACTCAGTCTTTGTGCCTGAACGCTTTGTGATAAGACAAAGCTTTGAATGTACCTTATAGCCCTCCAGACCATAAATAACAGTACAGCCTGCCTGTTCAAGTCGGCGTGACCACTCGATATTATTCTCCTCATCAAATCTCGCCTTAAGCTCCACAAGCACAAGAACGTCCTTGCCGTTCTCAGCGGCTTCGCAAAGGGCTTCAACCACCTCGCTGTGCTTTGCCACACGATACAATGTCATTTTTATAGACACAACGTTTTTATCGTCAGCCGCTTCACGAAGCATATTGATAAAAGGCTTTATGCTGTCAAAAGGATAAGAAAGCAACCTGTCTTTCTTCTTTATCTGCGGCAAAATCGGCTTGTTATCGTCAAAGGCAGTAAACCTCTGTGGGACTCTCTTTTTATAGAAAAGCTCAGTTTTCTGTCTGAGTATATCCTGAATTTGGAACAAGAATGACAGGTCAAGAGGGGTGCTGTTTCTGAAAACAGATTTTTTATCCACCTCTAGCTGTTTGCAGAGCAGGTCAACGATGTTGTTATCAAGCTGTCTTGAAAGCTCCAATCTTACCGGTGCAAGGCGCTTTCTTTTCTTGATAAGGTCAGCCATGAACTCTCTGTAATCAAGGTCCTCGTCATAGAGTGCGTCGGCGTCGATATCGGCGTTTCTTGTAACTCTTATAAGGGACTTTGACTTGACAACGTAGCCCTTGAATATATTCGGCACATAGTGGAGGATAAGCTCTTCAGAAAGCATATACTTGCCTGTTGAACCGACCCTTATAAGACGTGGAAAGACCTCGCTTCCGCAGGAAATAACGCCCAGCTTTTCCTTGGCATTTTTGCTTTCAAGGACAACTGCGGCATAGATATCCTTATTTTTCAAAAACGGGAAAGGCTGCCTTTTGCCCACCACCATAGGCGACAGGAGTGGTGCGATCTGATTAAGGAAATACTGTTCCAGCTGGGCATTTTCCTCTGCCGTGAGTTTTGAAAAGTCAACAAGAGTAACGCCCTGCTCGGCTATCTTCTCCATAAGATCAGCATATACCTTATTTTTGCGCTCGTTAAGCTCACCCACTCTTGCTATAACGGCTTTGAGCTGTTCCTTAGCGGTCATATTTGTTTTATTTTCCCTGCTGTCGGGATCGACCTGCATTTGGTCAGTAAGAAAGCCTACACGGACCATAAAGAACTCGTCCAAATTGCTCTGATAGATAGAAGCAAAAGAAAGTCTTTCACAAATGGGCACACACTCACGCTCAGCCTCTTCAAGAACTCTTTCATTAAATTTCAGCCATGACAGCTCCCTATTCATAAACACGTTTTTCATTGTGCTGTTCTCCTTTTATGTTGATTTTATGAATGTCTATGTAATTTTATATATTATAGCACAAAACGATGAACTGTTAAAGAGGTTTAAGCAAATTTCGTGTAAAAAATTCTGATTTTATGCACCTTGAATTACAAGGGCGCTTAAAATTTGTGCATAATGATATGTTAAAGTTTCGATATTGGGGATAATACTATGCAAAAGAGCAAAAATCAAAGACAATGAAAATTTTTGCGCAAAAAAGGTTGACAATCGGGCATAAATAGTGTATAATAATCAAGTCGCTATGAGGAACGCATATGGCGGTATAGCTCAGTTGGCTAGAGCACTTGGTTCATACCCAGGGTGTCACCGGTTCAAATCCAGTTACCGCTACCACATTTCTCATAGCGAAAAATCGGCCCGTTGGTCAAGAGGTTAAGACGCCGCCCTTTCACGGCGGAATCATGGGTTC
>ERZ808240.1671-NODE-1671-length-26756-cov-32.459009_pt1 | contig 26756 bp, 23 predicted proteins | sample MGYA00521084_ERZ808240 | MGnify/ENA primary metagenome ERZ808240 (study PRJEB31516, sample SAMN03275571) | gut metagenome | biome: mammalia-associated habitat; material: feces | host: Papio cynocephalus | place: Kenya | collected 2012-08-06 ... | reverse complement strand
GTGATAGAGAATGACATGTTTCAAGGAAAGGCGATCATTGTCATCGGAGCCAGGCAGGTCGGGAAAAGCACTTTGTTCAAGATGCTTCTGGAGCACCGCGACGAGCCTGTTCTCCGAATGAATTGTGACGAGCCCGAAGTCAGGACTCTGCTGACGGATGCCGGTACATCGGACTTGAAGCTGCTCATCGGAAAGAACAAGATTGTGATGATTGACGAGGCCCAGTCAGTTCCGGGAATCGGAATGACACTGAAGCGCATAGTTGACAATTTTCCCGACATTCAGCTGCTTGTCGCCGGTTCATCTTCATTTGAACTCAGGAACAAATTGAATGAGCCTCTGACAGGCAGGAAATTTGAGTATCAGCTTTTTCCAATTTCATCCGCCGAGATTTGTGCATCAGAAGGACTGCTCACTGTCAGACAGACTCTTGAACAGAGACTGATTTACGGATCATATCCGGAAGTTTTCTCCCGCCCGGAAGAATCGAAGAAGATATTGATGGACATCGCAGGGAGCTACCTATATAAAGATCTGCTTGCCATAGAGGACATCCGCAGACCCGCCCTGCTCGAAAAGCTTCTGATCGCCCTCGCCCTGCAGCTGTCATCCGAAGTGTCCTACAACGAACTCGCCCAGACCATAGGAACGGACAACAAGACAGTGGAGAAATACATTGACCTGCTGGAAAAGTGTTTCGTCGTGTTTCGCCTCAACGGATTCAGCCGTAACCTGCGGACAGAACTAAAAAAAAGCAAAAAGATATATTTCTACGACAACGGCATCCGTAACGCAATTCTTCAGAACTTCGCCCCCCTCTCAATGCGTCAGGACACAGGAGCGCTGTGGGAGAACTTTGTGATAGGAGAACGGATGAAACAGAATCATTATGCCGGGAATTTGGCGAAAAGCTATTTCTGGCGCACCACCCAGCAGCAGGAAATTGACTATGTAGAAGAGAAAGACGGACGCTTCACCTTATTCGAGATGAAGTTCAACCCGAAAAAAGCCTCAACTAAATTGCCCAAAGCATTCCTCGAAACCTATGACGTCGAGCAGACCGCCATCGTCACTCCCGACAACTGGACTGAATGGCTACTGTGATGGCGCGATGCCGTAACTTTCATCGGCAAGATTTCGAGAAAATTTGTATCTTTGCAGGTTATTTGGAATTTTTGAAAAAATTTAAAATTTAGGGATATGTCATTAAGCTTACTTCAGAGCATTGCGGACACGGCGGCGACGGTTTCGGAGGTCGTGGCGGCTCCTGTGCAGCAGGAGGTGAAGATGTCTTACTTCGAGCTGGCGAAGTCCGGCGGATGGCTGATGATTGTGCTGCTTCTGCTCTCAATCGTGGCGGTCTATATCTTCGCAAGCAAATGGTGGATGATTCACAAGGCCGGGAAGGTCGAGAAGAATTTCATGAACGAAATCAGGGACCTCATACACGAGGGAAAGATAAAGTCGGCGGTTTCGCTCTGTCAGAAGTATGACACGCCTTCGGCAAGGCTGGTCGAGAAGGGAATCGAGAGAATAGGACGGCCGCTTCAGGACATCCAGACTGCCGTCGAGAATATGGGCAGCGTCGAGGTGGCCAGGCTTGAGAAAGGTCTGCCTATGCTGGCGACAATCGCCGGAGGAGCCCCAATGATCGGATTCCTCGGAACGGTGACCGGCATGATCCGCGCATTCTTCAACATGTCCACGGCAGGCAGCAACATTGACATTTCTCTGCTTGCGGGAGGAATTTATGAGGCGATGGTCACGACCGTCGGCGGTCTTGTCGTCGGCATCCTCGCATATTTCGCCTACAACTACTTGACCTCGCAGATTTCAAACCTCGTGTTCAAGATGGAGTCGGTCACCATTGATTTCATGGATCTCCTGCACGAGCCTGCGGAGAGCGGGAAATAAGGGTGAGCGGCTGATACCTTAGAGAATACAGATACTTTAGAGAATATGGCTATAAGGAGAACAACAAAGGTGGACTCGGGATTCTCGATGTCGTCGATGACGGACATCGTGTTCCTGCTCCTCATATTCTTTCTGGTCACGTCGACGCTGATAAGCCCGAACGCGCTGAAGCTCCTGCTCCCCAAGAGCACGGGGCAGGTGTCCGCGAAGGCCACGGTGAGCGTTTCGATTGCCGACCACGGGAACGGGGACTACACCTATCATATAAATGGAGACAAGACACCGGTGCCGTTCGGCGAGGTGGAGGACGACCTGATTGACCTGCTTCAGGGCGAGGAAGACCCGACTTTCTCGATTTATGCGGACGAGACGGTTCCGATCAAGGAAGTGGTGCAGGTGATGAACATTGCGAAGAGAAATCACTATAAAGTGATAATGGCTACAAATCCAGAGTAAATGTAAAATTCCATTAAAGGGTCATCTGCTGCGTTGCTCTCAACTTTATAATCCTCACAACCGGGAGGTTGCTCCGGTTATAAAGTCTCGTGCGCCTTGCATCTGACACCTTTAATGAAATTTTACGACATAGAAGTAATATAAACATGGAAGAGTACAAACAGGACAGGGAGAGGCAGAGAAAGCTGTCACGGGCGGCCGGAATAGGGCTGACGGTGGCGGTGCATGCCGCGGCGTTGTCCTGTGCGTGCTTTGCCGGAATGACATATCTGGACCCGCCGCCTCCGGAGAGGGAGGAGATTCTGATTGACTTCGACGATGTGGAGGCCGAGGAGGTGAAGCCGGAGAGGAGGTGGAGCCGGACGAGGGTGAAATCGCCGGAGCCGGACAGGACACGGCCTGACGAGACGGTGAAGATGTCGAAGGCGCAGCTGGAGGGGACAAGACAGAATGTGGCGCAGGAGGCTACCGTCGGACCGGACGGGGACGTGGAAGTTAACGAGCCGAAGAGGGAGAAAGAGATAAACTGCAGGGCGCTGTTTCATGCGGCGGACAATCCGGAGGCGAAGGACACGCTCGCGCCGCAGACCGCACGCGCCGCAAGCGACGAGCTGGAGACAGGACACGCGGGCGGGAACGTGGAGCGCGGGAAGATTTCCGGGGAGCCGAACGCAAGGCTTGAGGGACGCAGCGTGGTCGGACATCTTGCACGGCCCGCCTACAACATACAGAAGGAAGGCACGGTCGTTGTCAGGATAGCGGTCGATCAGAACGGCAAGGTCATCGAGGCGATGCCTGGAGCCGACGGGACGACCGTCACTGACAAGACTCTGTGGAACGCGGCACGGAACGCGGCGATGGAGGCGAGGTTCTCGAAGACCACGGACGTGACGAAGATGAAGCAATACGGAACGATTACATATATATTTAAATTAAAATAGAACAAATCATATCAGGCTGACGTGAAGTCAGGAATATTTAATCTTTAAACGCCGGAAAGGCAAAGAAAATGGAGAACAACGAAAGAGGTGGCAACGACCACAGCACTGAAGGCCGTAGGGAGTACGGCAACAACGAATCAAGACCTTACAGGTCAAATTCCGAGAATGGCGGAAGACGCCGCCGCATCATCACGGGCAAAAGGGAGGACCGCCCGTACATCACGTCATCGGACAGCGGCGAGGGGTTTGCCGAGAGAGGTGAACGCCGTCCTTACGGAGAAAGGAAACCTTACGGAGAGAGAAGAAGCTTCGGCGACAGGCCGGCAAGGCCATACCGCTCTGCGGATGGCGAGACCAGTCACGGAGAGCGCCGTTCCTATGGGGACAGGAAGCCGTCGTTCGGCGGTGAGAGGCGACCTCACGGAGACAGGAAGCCGTCCTACGGCAACGACAGACCGTACGGAGAGCGCAGGCAGTTCCGTCAGACAGACGGAGAGAACAGCTACGGCGAGCGCCGTTCCTTCGGGGACAGGAAGCCGTCGTTCGGCGGCGACAGGCCTTCCGGAGAGCATCGCGGCTTCGGCGAGAACAGGAAACCGTCATACGGCGAGGGAAGGAAGCCTTCTTTCAACGGGGACAGGAAGCCTGGGTTCAAGAAGGCGGCTCCGGGAGGAAAGCCGGGATTCGGCGGCAAGCCGGGAGCGAAGGGAGGCAAGAAGCGTCCTGCACCTAAGCCGATGTTCCGCGCCGAGGACGAGAGCGGAATCGGGCAGATGATTGACAGGAGGAAGGCATTCGAGAACGAGAGGCTGTCCGACAATGACAATGTGGCGATTCCGTTCAAGGAGGAATGCCGTCTGAACAAATACATCGCAAATTCCGGAATATGCTCAAGGCGCGAGGCCGACAACTTCATCCTCGCGGGCTGCGTGACTGTCAACGGCAGCGTCGTCACTGAGCTCGGAACGAAAATCAACGTCACCAAGGACGACGTGCGCTTCAACGGGGAGAGGCTTCACGGCGAGGAGAAGGTCTATATCGTGATGAACAAGCCGAAGGGCTTCGTGACCACGACCTCAGACCCGCACGCCGAGAAGACGGTGATGGATCTTCTTAAGAAATGCACCGCGAGGGTGTTCCCTGTGGGACGTCTCGACAAGAACACGACCGGAGTGCTGATGTTCACAAACGATGGTGAGATTGCGGAAAGGCTCACGCACCCGGCATACGACAAGAAGAAAATCTATCAGGTTTCCCTCGACAAGGACCTCACTCAGGAGGACTATGACAAGATTCTCTCAGGGGTGACGCTTTCTGACGGGGACGTCGCTGCGGATGCCCTCTCCTACATCGAGGAGAACGACCACCGCAAGATCGGCATCGAGATTCACTCGGGAAAGAACCGCATCGTCCGCCGCATCTTCGAGTCGCTCGGCTACGACGTGAAGGCCCTCGACAGGGTCTATTTCGCGGGTCTCACAAAGAAGAACCTCAAGAGGGGCGACTGGAGATACCTCACCGAGGGCGAGGTCAACATCCTCAAGATGGGGGCGTACATTTAAATGGAAAACAAGACGAATAAGGAAACCGCAAGGCACAGGGCCGGATTTGTCAACATCATCGGCAATCCGAATGTCGGCAAATCCACTCTCATGAATGCCCTTGTCGGCGAAAAGCTGTCCATAGTCACATCCAAGGCACAGACGACGCGGCACAGGATTATGGGAATTGTGAACGGGGACGACTACCAGATTGTCTATTCCGACACCCCCGGCATCCTGAAGCCGAACTACCGCCTGCAGGAGAGCATGATGAACTTCGTGGAGACGGCAATCGGTGACGCGGACATAATTCTCTATGTGACGGACACCGTGGAGAAGCCGGACAAGAACGAGGAATGGATTGCGAAGCTCCAGAGGCTGGAATGCCCGATTGTGCTGGTCATCAACAAGATAGACATCAGCACGCAGGAAAAGGTGCTGGAGCTGATGGCATGGTGGAAGGAAAGGCTTCCGAAGGCAACGATATTCCCGGCGTCGGCGCAGGAGAGGTTCAATCTCGACAACATCTACGACGCGATTGTCGCCGCCCTGCCCGTCGCTCCGCCATGGTACGACAAAGACGTTTTCACGGACAAGAACCTGCGCTTCTTCGCGTCGGAGATTATCCGCGAGAAGATTTTCCTGAACTATTCCCAGGAGGTTCCGTACAGCTGCGAGGTCGTCGTGGAGCAGTTCAAGGAGGGCGAGGAAAGGTATGAAATCAGCGCCGTCATCTATGTGATGAGGGAGTCCCAGAAGGGAATCATCATCGGCAGGGGAGGCGCGATGCTTAAGAAGGTCGGCACCCAGGCGCGCATCGACATGGAGGATTTCTTCCAGAAGAAGGTTTTCCTCAATCTGTTCGTCAAGGTCGATGACGGCTGGAGGGAGAGCAGGAAGGAACTGAAGAGGTTCGGCTACGAGTGGTAGGCCTTTATGGGCGTCATTGTGCGTCTGAGGCCTTGTTTGAAGAATACAAACCATAGAGGCTCTGTTAGAGCCTCTTATATAAGGAACTGACTATGAGCAAGAAGGACGATTTGGATACGCCGGAAAACGAGGATCTCAAGAACGGAGGAGCCGGAGACATGGCTTCATCTGACGACAATTCCAAGAACGGAATGACCTCTTCTGAAGAAGAGTCCGCCGCGGATTTGGAGGATGAGGATGCCGTAGACCCGGAAGATGGAGATACCGAGGTTCCCGACGGGGAGGTCTCCGGGAAGTTTGACAAGCTTCTCGGGGAGGACAGCCGGCATTTCAAACTGTCCGGAATGTTCAAGGACTGGTATCTGGACTATGCGTCCTACACCATCCTCTACAGGGCGGTTCCGCACATCGTCGACGGGCTGAAGCCGGTGCAGAGGCGCGTGCTGCACGCGATGTGGAAGATTGACGACGGGGCCTACACCAAGGTCGCGAACATCATCGGACAGGCGATGCAGTACCACCCGCACGGAGACGCCTCCATCGGGGGCGCCCTCGTGCAGCTCGGCCAGAAGGGTCTGCTCATCGACTGCCAGGGAAACTGGGGAAGCATCATCACGGGCGACGCCAACGCCGCTCCGCGATACATCGAGGCGCGCCTGAGCAAGTTTGCCAAGGAGGTAGTGTTCAACCCGAAGACGACCCCGTGGATGACCTCATACGACGGCCGCAACCAGGAGCCGGTGGAACTGCCGGTCAAGTTCCCGCTGCTGCTCGCGCAGGGCACCGAGGGAATCGCGGCCGGTCTCGCCTCAAAGATTCTCCCGCACAACTTCAACGAGCTGATTGACGCATCGATAGCCATACTGGAGGACAGGCCGTTCGAGATTCTCCCGGACTTCCCTACCGGCGGCTACGCGGACTGCTCGCGCTACAACAACGGACGGCGCGGCGGTGTGATTAAGGTGCGCGCCAAAATCGAGAAAATCGACAAGAACACCATCGCCGTCACCGAAATCCCCTACGGAAAGACGACGCATCTGCTTATTGACTCCATTCTCAAGGCGAAGGATAAGGGAAAGATAAAGATTCGCAAGATTGAGGACCTCACCACCGAGAAGGCGGAGATATTGATTCATCTTCCGAACGATGTCTCGCCGGACAAGACGATTGACGCGCTCTACGCATTCACGGACTGCGAGGTTTCCATATCCCCGAACACATGCGTCATCATCGACAAGAAGCCTCAGTTCCTCGGGGTCGATGAAGTCCTGCGCTACGACACTCTGCACACGGAAGACCTTCTCCGTCAGGAACTTGAGATTCGCCTGAGCGAACTCGAAAGCGACTGGCACTACAATTCCCTCGAACGCATATTCTTCGAGCAGAGGGTCTATAAGATTCTCGAGAAGGACGACGCGAAGACATGGGAAATCCAGCTGAAGGAGGTGTTCGCGAAGATGAAGGAATATCAGAGCCTTCTCAAGCGGGAAATCCTCATGGAGGACATTCTCAAGCTTGTCGAGAAGCCTGTGCGCAAGATTTCCAAGTTCGACACGAAGGCTGTCGATGAGAAGATTCGGGGCATCGAGGACGAGATGGACGAGGTCCGGAACAATCTCGGACACCTCACGGAATACACGATAAGGTGGTTCAGCAGCCTCAAGAAGAAATACGGCAAGGACTGGCCGAGGCAGACGGAAATCACCGGCTTCGAGAGCATCGCCGCGACAAAGGTCGTGAACAACAACGCGAAGCTCTATGCCAACCGCGTCGAGGGATTCGTGGGAATCGGGCTGAAGAAGGACGAGAACACGGAGTTCGTCTGCGACTGCTCGGATATGTCCGAATTTGTCGTGATTATGAAGGACGGCAAGTACAAGGTGATGAAGGTCGGGGAGAAGGTCTATGTCGGGAAGGATTTCCTTTATGTGGGTCTGTTCAACCGGGGCGACGAGCGGACGATCTACAATGTGATTTACCGTGACGGCAAGGGCCCGGTAAGCTACGCTAAGAGATTCGCGCTCACTTCGATTACCCGCGACAAGGACTACGACATCACGCAGGGCACGCCCGGTTCGGTGATTCAGTGGCTCACGGTCAATCCTAACGGCGAGGCCGAGACGGTGAAGGTCTATCTCAAGGCGAAGCCGAAGCTGAAGAAACTCATCGACGAATACGACTTCTCGCAGCTCGACATCAAGGGACGGAGCTCACGCGGAAACGTCGTGGCGAAGAAAAACGCCGTGCAGAAGATTGCGCTCAAGTCCAGGGGGGCATCGACCATCGGCGGCAAGGACATCTGGTTCGACGCCGACATCCAGAAGCTCAACGACGAGGAGCGCGGCCAGTATCTCGGCAAGTTCAACACCGGCGACCATATCCTCGCGGTGTTCAAGGACGGAACCTACTACACCACGGGCTTCGATCTGAGCAGCCGCTATCAGGGCGAGCTTCTCCTCATCGAGAAATACGAGGTCGGCAAGACCTTCACCGCACTCTACTACGACAAGGCGGCGAAGTCGTTCTATGTCAAGCGCTTCTCTTTCGACGTGAGCGACAATAACCCCGTTCCGTTCATCGCGGACAGCAAGGGTTCCTATCTCGTGGCCCTGAGCGAGGACAAGCATCCGCAGTTCGAGATTGTCTTCGGAGGAAAGCACGCGCACAGGGAGCCTGAAAAGGTGGATGCGGAGGAGTTCATAGCGAAGAAGGGTCTGACGGCGAAGGGCAAGAAGGTCAGCGCGATGGACGTGAAGAAGGTGCGCTTCGTCGAGCCGCTTGTGAAGCCGGAGGATGAAGCGGATGAGGCGGCCGTTGGAGACGACGACGCCGAGACTCCGGAAGTTCCCGCAACTGCGACAAAGGACACTCCGACAGGAGGGGGAAGAGATATTCAGGCAGGGGCTGCGAAGAATGCGGTGGTGAGCGGGACGACGGTCGTGCAGGTGAACCCGGACGAGCCGCTGGACCTGAACCTTGACGACGAACCTACTTTATTTTGACCCCTCCCGCTTGTATCTTGCCCCCTCCCGTCCCCTCGTAGGGGAAGTGGCGCTACGCGGAACCCTATCCCACAAGGCTTCGCTTCGTTGCGCTTCGCACGGCGCCGATGCGCCTTGTCTGAAAGGAAGAATAAATGACAATAACACTCACTGGAATCGAAGGTGAAATGATTATTACATTGACCGGAATGATGGGATGCGGAAAGAGCAGCGTCGGCAGGGAACTGTCGGGGCTGCTTTCGCTGCCTTTCGTCGATTTGGACGAATACATCGAAAGCCGAGAGGGACGAAGCATCCGGGATATTTTTGAGAGCGAAGGAGAACCGGCGTTCCGGAAGATGGAACTGGCGGCGCTGAAGGAGATTCTGTTCCAAGGAGCCACATCAGAGTCTGGCTATGCTACAAGCTCTGAAGCATCCGAATGGACGGACAAAGCCTCCCCCGCAACAGACCGCCCGCAAGCCCGAGACATTATTATTGCCCTCGGTGGAGGCACGCTCACCACTCCGGAGTGCGCGGAACTCGTCTCCGCCCGCACATTCTGTATCTACCTGAAAGCCTCCCCAGCCACACTCCTCGCGCACCTCGAACACGAACCCGCAGGCCGCCCGATGCTAAACCCAACCGACGCTGGAACAAGCACCGGCAACACGGGAACAAGCACCGGCAACGCGGAGACAGTCACGCTCCAGAACTCTAACCCCAGTTCATCAAAGAACACCCCAAGCATTTCTCTAAAAGCCCCCAACCAGCAGCTTTATAGGCGCATCACGGCACTGCTCTCCCGGCGCGAGCCCATCTACAGAGCCACATCCCGCCTTACAATCTCAACAGACGGTCTCTCCATCCCCAAAATCGCCGCCGCCATCTCCAAACTACCGAACAAATAGGTCACAAATCACCGAATAAAATAGTTGTGCGCTAACTCATTTAAAAATTGGGTTAGCGCACAACTATAACTCATTTCATCGGCGACTATGCCTACTGGAAGCACATGTCCGCCATTACTCGACCACCGCGGCCGGTCTGTCCGCGGCGACCGGTTCTCCTGCGCTTTCGACAGGAGTCCCGCGGTTCTCTTCCTCCTTGAGTTCAGTTCTCTTGAGCTTCAGAACCTCGGCGCCGTCTTTTGAGAGCACGACCGCATTGTCCTTGTCCTCAAACTTCACCTTCACTCCGGTGTTGAGCCCATCGACGACAGCCCTTTCAGTCTCGGGAGTAGGTCCCATCATCTTGGTGAGACCGATGTTGCCGAACTCAAGTGCATCTCCCTTAATCTTGTAGCTTCCGAAGAAACGGTTGATGCTCGTGCATCCGTTCACATCGCCATTGGCGTCAAATGAAATCGTCGCCTTGTCGAATCCGGTCTCGACGGCGTGTCCCCCGGCCTCGACTATTTCCCAGTCTCCGAGAATCGCCTTAGACGCATCAACTTTCTTTCCTGTTCCGCAGCTGCACAGCGCAGCCGCACCGATAAGCATAATGATTAACTTTTTCATTGTATCTTAATATTTTAGAAATCTTCAGAAAATATCTTGGTAATCTCCGATTGTCTTCCGAGTCTGCATTCCTTTTCATTCATATCGTCGGATCTTCTGATATTCCAAGTCCCGACAGCTCTGCACCAACGTCACCTTTGCAATGAGAACCGAAGCCCCGCACGAAGGCTGAAATTGAAAGGCCGCTCGCTGTAGATGCAGTTCACCGGAGAACCATTGCTGAAATAGTAGGCGGCGCCCGGTTCGACATACAGCCCGACCAGCCGGTTAAAGCTGTATTGCGCCCCGATGTATGCGCCCACCGACCATTGCAGAGGCTCGACCATTATGCGCCCGCTTTCAGAAGAAATCTTCTTTCCACCGACGAAATAGTCTGTGCGCGTCTTTCCCGCGACACATTTTTCCATCTGACCGCCGGCCGAGGCATACAGACTGAATCCCCCGATTTTCAGGAAGTCATATTTCAAGTACAGCGGCAGGCCGATGTAGTGGAGTGTCTGGCGGATGTCATAGTTTCCCGATGCCGAGCCGGAGGATAAATCCGAAACGAGACAGGAGTATGTAAGCCCGCTCTCAATGGAAAGCCTGTCCGTGAAGGAGTATTCGACGCTCACCCCGGCCTGAATCGGCTGCCAGTTCCTGACGCTTGAGGAAATCTCGTCACCCAGATTGCTCTGCATAACGTTTGCATATCCATGGCTGTCGGGGAAATCCGCCGACGTCTCCGAGAATCCGTGAATCTGACGAGTGACCGTGGATCCGTAGAGAGCGGCATATTCCGAGGAGGAACTGCGGCTTCCGGTGACATTCGAGGCAAGGAGACCGAGGCTGAAACCGCTCCGGCGTGCCTTGCGGGTCGGCCGGTCGTTTTCCGAAGGCCAGTTCTCCGAGGGCAGGTTTTCCGAAGGCCAGTTTTCCGAAGGCCGGTTTTCCGAGGGTCGATTTCCCGAAAGTCCATTGTCAGGGGTTTTATTCGGCGAAGATACATCCAGCGGCTTCGAGGACGCCTCTGCAGTCTTGTCTGCATCTGTCATAGTTGCCACGGAAGATTTTTGTTCGGCGACAGCCTCCGACATCTCAAATTGAGATACATTTGTCTTTGAAGTCCGCGGCATTCCGGAATATGCAAGAAGAGCGGTTCCCAATGACTGCCCAACAGAAAGAATCGGCTGGCTGTCAATAATTTCAATAGGCTCGACAGCCGCCACAATCGAAGGTTTATTGTCTGAAACGACTTCAAAACCCGGGACAGAGAGGAACAGCACCAATGCCACCACAGCGGCGACGGGCAACATAACCCACCACCAGCGTGACGCCTTTCGGCGCGAAACGGCCTCCGTCGCAAGCCCGGCCTCAATCCCCTCCCAGAGACCTTCCGGCTCCGGTTCGGTGAAATCCGCCTGACTCTCGCGTATTCTGTTCAACCAATCCTCTTTCATAAACCTGCATCCATATAATCCGTATTCATGAACCTTTATTGCAAAACCTGTTTTCCAGCGGTCCCACTTTCCAGTTCCCCGACATATTCCCGAATCCTTTTCGAGAGAATCTTCTTCGCCCGATGGAACTGGGAGGCAGACGTCGCCTCGCTGATTCCCAGCATTTTAGCGATTTCCCGATGACTGCGTCCCTCGATGACGAAGAGGTTGAAGACCGTCCTGTAGCCGTCGGGCAGTTCGCGTATCATTGAATGAATGACATCCGGAGGCACGTCTTCGACGGATATTTCAGCATCGTCGTCCTCGTCGTCGGGCACGTCCGGCAGTTCCGGCATAGTCACGAACATATCAAGTCTTCGATTGTCCCTCATAAATTTGAGGCATTCATTGACGACAATCCGCGCCATCCACGACCTCAGCGAGCCCTCGCCGCGCCATTCGAAGCGGTCAAGAGACTGAAAGATTTTGACCAGCGCCTCCTGTAGGACATCCTTCACGTCGGCGCGGTCGGTGATGTAACGGGAACAGACAGCGGAGAGATACTGAACATAGCGGTCATACAATGCCCTGCGCGCGTCAGCGTCTCCCCGTATCGAAGATTTTATGAGTTCCCGTTCGCTTATTTGCATATCCTTTGGGGTACGTATTTATTTTCTCCACAGCCATGCACGTCAAGCGCACTCCGCCGGCCGATAAACCTATCCTCAAAAAAGTTGATGCAAATTTCGTTCAACTGCCTCCCCGACAGAGACAATTTTTCACTATACTATTCAATCCTGAGGCTCAGGTCAACACCTTCCACGGACTGTTTCGTCGTCTCGTCCGCCGGCTTTCCGCTGCAGTATTTGTACTTTATGGCCTTCTGCCCATCGCGGGTGTCATACTTTAACGTAAGATCGACAGTCTTGCCCTGCGTGTCAGGAAGTTCGCGCACATTGAACGCGACCAGCGAGCGGGCGATATATGAGCCGGCCACATAGTCATCGCCATTGGCGTCGTGCCTGAGCACGAGAGTGTAAGGGTCCTCGGGGTCGGTGCCAGTGACGAGGTTGATGTAGTGAACTCGTCCGAAGCGTCCCCAGAGGGCATCAAAGCAGATGTTGAGATAGCCGTCCTCGATGCCTGTAGGCCAGAGGTCAACGATTGCCACATAGTCCTTGCCGTATTTTTTCTCGTCCGCCTCGACGCTTCCGAGGGTAGGAACCGGCTTCTTGGTGAGTATGCTGTCGATAGAGTTGACTTCAACGACCCTGTCGAATCCCTCACCGCCGTTTTCCTCCGTGCCTCTGCCCTTGTCGGTGATGTTCGCGAGCGCACGCACTTCCTTGCCTTTGAAGAGCGGTTCCTTCACGTTCAGCGGCAGCGCCGTGGTGTTGTCGTCCAGCTGTAGATAGAATGTCCCCGCATCGTTAGTCTTGCAGGTGAGGATATAATTCGGATAATACTTGGAGTAATCCGTCCTGTCTTTTGAGCATGACAGCGAAAGCACCGCAATCGCCGCCATAAGGATGATGTTTCTTGCTTTCATAATATTCGTTTTTCTTTGTTTCCGAATATATAATCCAGTTTTCCCGAAACCTTGCATGCAAAATTTAAGAAAAAGCGATCTGCCGCGTTGCACGTCTTGCCAAAATCCTCACAACCATCAGGTTGCTGCGGTATTTGGCTTCGCCGTGCGCCTTGCATCTCATCTTTTTCTTGAAATTTTGCTCCCGGAAGTTTATTTCAGGCTACCTTGACTCTATGTGTGCGAGAATACTGAGAGTACCATCTTCCTTTTTGATCGCCATGCGGTACTTGGCGACTTCGTCTGAGCTGTCCGGCTCCCGAAGGCTGAATACATTGAGGACATCGCCATAGACGGATTCCTTGACGAAATGGATATCGACGCGGACGGGACGGTCGGAGGCGACGAGTTCAATCGGAAGTTCGTCGGCGAGAAGGTCGATGTAGCGGAGAGTGTTCATGTGACGGTTGAAGTCTATGTCCATATACTTGACCCTGTGGGACGAACAAGGCTCGGCTTCAAACGGCTTCAGTTTCACCGGAGACGCGCACGGCAGCGGTTTGTCCGTGACGGTGTGCCCGGCGATGTCCGCAATCTTCGCCATAGGCGCAAGCCTTCTCTGCGCGAAGTCGATGAGGCACCAGTTCGACACGGCGCGTCCGATGCATTCCCCCTCGGAGTCCAGAAAGCGGAAGCATCGGGTCGTCGTCAGCGACGCATATTCCGTAACCCATGTCTCCACGGTGTATTCCTCCTGCTCCAGCGGCCTGCGGTCAAGTTCCACCGCCAGCCTCGACAGCACCCATCCGAGGTTCATCCCCGACAACACGTCAATCCCGAACCCGTTCACCCGGGCATCCTCCCCCGCCGTGTTCAGAATCGTGTTCACAATCGTCGAAAAGCGCGCCTTCCCCGTGAAGTCAATCTCCTGAGGAATGACCGTATATCTATAGAGTCTCGGTTCCATCATATATTTCACAAACTGTCATTTACACAACCCGCCGGCTCAATCACAATCCGGGCAAACGCCCGCAGGGCACACAAAATCCGTGCAAGATTGCGGGGGGAAGTGCTGAACGCGCAAGAAAAAATCGCGGGGGGGGGAAATGGGTAAAATGCGAAATAAAATCGCGGGGGATTTCGGGATAAAGGGAAAATCATTTGAAAAAAAATTGGGAAACCCCGTGTTTATTCATATATTGAGAACTGTTAATGACAATATTTTGTATTATGAGTTCACGAAACAATATATTGGAAATCATACTCAAGAATCATAGGACAGTGTTTAACACACAGTCACTGATGATGTTGTCCGGATGTGACAGTGCGCAGAAATTGTCTCGGTCTCTACATTACTATGTGGAAACCGGTAAAATCCGAAATCCGCGCCGTGGCATATACACAAAAGACAAATACGATGAAACCACCATTCTCAGGGAAGGTCAGTCGTGACTATGGACGACCTGATCAAATAGCGTGAGGGAGGGCGAAATTCGGTAAAAAAGTCCGAATTTCGCCCGCTCTCACAAGTTGCCAAGCAAGAAACATGAAATAACCTGCATCAGATTTGTCTTTGATTTTCGAGTATAGATTTCTTTTGGAAGAAGGAATCCGATTATTATGATTATTTTTGCAGAAGACAATTAACATCTTATAATTATGGCAACAAAGTATTCCGGAACCCGGACCGAGAAAAATCTGGAGGCGGCTTTCGCCGGCGAATCACAGGCACGCAACAAATACACCTTTTTCGCGTCAAAGGCGAAGAAGGAGGGCTTCGAGCAGATAGCCGCCCTGTTCCTTGAGACGGCCGAGAACGAGAAGGAACACGCGAAGCTCTGGTTCAAGGAGCTTAACGGCATAGGCGACACGGCGCAGAACCTCGCGGCCGCCGCCGACGGAGAAAACTACGAATGGACAGACATGTACGAGGGATTTGCAAAGACCGCCGAGGAGGAAGGATTCCCGGAGCTCGCCGCAAGATTCCGTGGAGTCGCGGCCATCGAGAAGCGCCACGAGGAACGCTACCGCGCACTTCTGAAGAATGTCGAGACTGCGGCCGTCTTCGAGAGGTCAGAGGTCAAAGTATGGGAATGCCGCAACTGCGGTCACATCGTCGTCGGCACTAAAGCCCCTGAGGTATGCCCTGTCTGCGCACACCCGAAGGCATATTTCGAGATTCACAAGGAAAACTATTGACGACGCAACATTCCTGACTGACATGAAGGCAGCGCCGACGGTTTCTCGTCGGGGCTGCCTTGTTTTATCTTGGCACGAGCATCGAACTTGAAGAATCAGGCTTTCAGGCAGTTAAGCGGGACGACATAGATGCCGTCGGGACGGCGGTAGGCGGGACCTGTCGCCGTCTGCCGAGTCAATGATTTTATAAAAAATCCAAAACTTGTGAGATTGGAGCGGGCCTTGGAAGGAATGCTTCGGGCGACACTATACGGCCGGATAGACGGTTCGGATGAGGGCGGCGGCGCGAGAGGGGACGACAGACGGGGCGGAGGACATCAGGCGCATGGGGAGAGGAGCGTCGCCCTTGCGATACGGCGGTTGGAAATAGAGATGATCGAGAAGATGCATCCCGCAGCGTTCGTAGAAGCGGATTCTTCTGGCCGCGACTGAATTGTCGGGAGAGGGGGCCTCAACCTCGAAGACGAACGGCAGACCCCGGTCAAGAAACTTTCCGGTCACATCCTTGAAGACCTTTTCGCCGAGACCCTGTCCGCGTACGGAGGGGCTCATAGCGAAATGTTCCCCGTAAATCATTCCGTCCAGCGCCCACCAGCTTATCATTCCTATTACGCGAAAGTCGTTGACACCCCTAAAAGAGCCGCAGAACATTCTTTGTTCGCCCGCCCCCTGAACTTTTTGATCTTCAGGTATTGCCGAGGCGCAACTATCTCCGGCGGATTCATCCGCAATCACAGCGTTATAGAAGAATCGCACATCGCCATCCACTGCGGACCGCTGCGCCGCGACGTCGCGCCGCTCATTCTCGGGGAAACTTTCCACCCAGATCCTTTCCGTTTCCGCATACAGCGGGCTTTCCGTATTTATCCTTATTATTTCCATTGCCTCAAAATACACTTCCCCTTCGAGGGGACGGGAGGGGTCAAAACCTCGTCGAAGAACCGCCGCCGCCCGTCATTCCCCCGCCGAACGAGCCGAACGAACCGCCGCCGAACGATGAGCCTCCCCCGAAGCCGCCGACAATCGGGCCGAATCCGCCGCCCAAACCGGAGTTGCCTCCGGAATGCTTCTTCGGAATGACTTCATCCACATAATTTTCCTCGCCGCAGCGGTTGCAGACATAAATATTTCTCATCAGGCCGGTGTGACTCGTCGATGCCCGCCTGATGATTTCGGAACGGACATATTTCATATCGCCCGTGACTCCGCATCCCCGGCAGGTGACCGACTTTGCCATTTTTTTTCGACGCCGCTCCGGAGACCTGAGCGCCATGACGACAAGAGCAATGAAAATGGAAAAACACACAATCAGAATTTCCCAAAGCACGCCATAGTCATCCTCGGTCCACCCGGAAAGTTCACCCGGCCCGACATCGCCTCTGAGGATTCCGTTCACAGCCGAGACCCCGGCGATGAGTCCGGAACCATACTCGCCTCTTTTCATATAAGGGATCATCACATCCGCCTGTATGCGCTTGCAGTAGGCATCCGGAAGCGCGCCCTCCAGCCCGTAGCCGGTGTTGAACACGACCTCCCGCTCCCCGGGGGCCGTCGTCAGCACTACCAGAAGCCCCTTCTCGCTGTCCTTGCCGCCGATTCCCCACTTGTTGAACAGTTCGACGCCGAACTCGTGGAGCGAAGCGTATTTCCCGTTGTCAATCGCAGGGAGCACGACGACCGCAATTTCAGACTGGAGAGAGTCCTTAGCAAAACGGCAGAGGTCGTTCAGGCTGTCCTTCTGGGACGGTGAGACCACGCCCGAAAGGTCAGTGACATAGCTCCAAGAGAGGATTTCCGTCTGCGGGACGGTCTCCACGGTGTATCTCGCCGGTTCGGACGATTCCTGCGCCGCAGCGACAAGCGAAAGAAATGCCGAAAGAATGATGGCTGCCAACTTTTTCATCGCATATTTTTTTTGCGGCAAAACTCCACGCTTCGCCCGGCACATACGCCGGCCGGAATGACAGAGTCGCCCATGTTTCTTACAAATCTTCGCAAAGTTAAGAAAATCATTTGTCACAACTCAAAAAAGAGGTAACTTTGCGCCGTCAATTATTAGTAGTTATGGTTCAACTTGCAATTACAGAGACAGTTGCGACAACTGCCGGATGGGCAATGCCGGCATGGGCGATGATACCTTTCGCCCTGATGCTGATTATGATTGCCGTCGGGCCGCTGTTCGCCGGACAATGGTGGGACAAGAACTCCCACAAACTTTTCGTTTCAATCATACTCGGAGCGCCGGTGGCGGTCTTCCTCGTGAAGCATGGCCTCGCCGGAGAACTTGAGCACCAGATTCTTTTTGATTACGGGCCGTTCGTGATTCTGCTGCTGACGCTTTATGTCGTGACCGGAGGCATCCATCTCACCGGAGACATAAAGCCTGCCTCCGGCATCAACACGGCGCTGCTCGGAACGGGATTCGTGCTGTCATCCTTCATGGGAACGACCGGCGCGGCCATGCTGCTGATCCGTCCGCTGCTCGACGTGAACGAAAAACGCAAGTACAAGGTGCACACGGTGCTGTTCTTCATCGCTCTCGTGGCAAACTGCGGAGGTCTGCTCTCCCCTCTCGGCGACCCGCCTCTCTTCATGCTTTACCTAAGGGGCGCGTCATTCACATGGTTTCTCAATATGCTCCCGGAGTGGCTTTTCACGGGAGGGCTTCTGCTCCTCATATATTATATATGTGACAGGTTCTATTTCTCAAAGAAGGAAGATCCGTCGGCGTTTGAACTTCCGGAACACAGACAGCCCCTGCGCTTTCAGGGCAAGAGGAACTTCTGGTATCTCGGCGGCGTGATACTCGCGGTCGCCTTCATCAACCCTAGCTTCATTCCGCAGATGGGAGCCGACGACGCGAAGTTCTGGATTAAGTTCCTCCGCGAATTCGTGCTTCTCGCCCTCATGGGAGTCTCGATTTACACGACGCCTCACGACATACGCTACGGTCTCAACAAATTCTCCTGGAGCCCGATTCTCGAAGTGGCGGCACTTTTCCTCGGAATCTTCGTCACAATGACCCCGGCACTCATCTATATGCAGGAGAACGCTGCACGGCTCGGCGTTGACCAGGTCTGGGAATTCTACTTCTCCACCGGAGCCCTGAGCTCATTCCTCGACAACACGCCTACGGCCGTGGCATTCCACAGCCTCGCGAGCGGCCTTCCGGAATCCGTCGCGGCAGCACAGGCCGGAGTCGTGGACGGAGTGTTCAACGGAGTGCCTTTTGTCGCAGGAATCCCGGAACTGCTGCTGAAGGCAATCTCCATCGGAGCGGTCTTTTTCGGTTCGCTCACCTACATCGGCAACGGCCCGAATTTCATGGTGAAGTCCATCGCCGAGAGTCAGGGAATCAAGATGCCGACATTCTTCGGCTACATGACCAAGTTCTCCCTCGTCATTCTGCTCCCGATTTACGTTCTTCTCTACTTCATTTTCCTGTAGAACCGGGAATCTTTGAAAATATTGCTATATATTTGCCGTAAATTTTATGGAATATGAAAGTTTACGGCAATATTTTTATACTGGCTGCGGTGATGTTCGCTTCCGCCTGCGGCAACATAGGGCTGACGCACGACGAACTCCATACAATCGATTCAGCCGATGCGGATGGGGTCATGCGTGTGCTGACGATTTATGACAAAGAGGATTCGCTCGTTCTGAGAACCCCATGCGCCGACTTTGGGGAAGAGGATCTGGAGAGAATGTTCGCGGACAGCCTGTCCCCGTGCGCAAGGCTCGCCTCGCAGATGGTCGCGACGGTGACGAGCCCGGAGCAGGACGGAGTGGGGATAGCCGGGCCGCAGGTGGGCATCAGCCGCAGAATCATCGCGGTGCAGCGTTTTGACAAACCGGGCAACCCGTTTGAGGTCTATCCTAACGTCCGCATCCTCGAAGGACGGGGCGACCGCCGCACCGGAGTCGAAGGCTGCCTCTCCATTCCCGGCCGCCGAGGAATAGTCGAAAGGTGGGACACGGTGGTCATCAGTTATGCAAAAGCCACAGAACCGCTCCGTGCGGAGGCCGGCAATGTTACGGTAATGACCGACGCTGCTGGGGACATCGCCGCCGCCCCTGATTGGGAGTATGTCACGGAAACCATCGGAGGCTTCACCGCAGTCATTTTCCAGCACGAATGCGACCACCTCGACGGCATACTCTACATCGACCGTGAAACTCCCGAAGTCCGGATGTAGCCATGCCGGCACTTCAGCACAACAGCATATCTCCGGACAAACCGCATAAAATCAGCGAGTATTTCTTGTAAATGACGAGAAAAAGTTCAGCGGATTTCAGAGCGTGACGATTTGAGTTTCAAACAAGTCACCACCAGGGATTACGACCCGGACATCGAACTCTACACCCTAGACATCCCGAACAAGGTGATTCGTGTGGGACTCTTCGAAAACCTCCTCCCGAACTATGTTGACGGCATCTATGCCGAGCGTGGCGGGGTGGCGATAGCCCGGATGTCGGGACTCATCCGGCACAAAGACATGGACGGGGCGTTGCATCTGTTGCAGGATTATCTCGGCACGGTGCCTTATTGCAACGTGACTAAAACTACGAGGGGCATTACCAGCAGATGCTCTGCATCATCTTCACCCTTCTTACCGCCTTCGTAGTGGATGTGGAGGTGCATACGCCTAAGGGCAGGGTGGATATGGTGTTACAGACCCAGACCGACCTTTTCCTGGTGGAGCTGAAGCTGAACAAAAGCGCACAGACGGCGATGAACCAAATCAATCTCCGACAGTATCACAAACGTTTCGCCCTCTGTGGCTTGCCCATTACAAAAGTGGGCATCAACTTCGACTCCACCACGGGCAATATCGAAGCCTGGGTGATAGAATAAATAAATCACTCATCACCGCTTCACCGTCGGGGACTTCCGGAAGATGAGGAGGACGACGAGCATGGTGAGGATTTCGGAGGTGGGGACGGCGAGCCAGGCGCCCTTGATGCCGAGAATGGGCGGGAGGACAAGGAAGGCGGCGCCCATAAGGACGAAGCTGCGGAGGACGGTGATGAGGGTGGCGGACCGGGCGCGTTCGATGCTTTGGAAATAGCTCATCGCAATGACATTGACGGCAAACGGGATGAATCCGGCGGAGAAAAGGCGCAGGCCGCTGACGGCGAGAGGATAGGCAGGGTCGGAGGACTTGAGGAACATCCGCACCACCCACTCGGCGCCGAGGAGCGAGACGAGGACTATGACCACACCATAAATGAGCGCAGTCTTCATAGAGACATTGAGCGCGAGGCGGGTCTTGTCCGTGCGCCGGAGGCCGTAGTTGTAGCTGATGATGGGCTGGGCGGCCTGCCCGACGAAGACTCCGTCCGCGATGGTGTAGGACACGGCGGCAATCATTCCCAACAGTGTGGGATATAGCACTTTCCGATAAAGCGCGGGGATGTCCTCTGAACTGAAGTCGATGCTGTCCCTCATCTTTTCCATAACGATAAATCTTTGATTTTTAATAATTTAATACACTGCCGCCCGCAAAGGGTCGGCAAAGGTAGTCCAAAACTTCGACATAGCAAAATTTTTCGATTTCATATATCCGGAAATATATTTTTCGACATAAAATTTCACAAACGGCGAATGGGCGGCACGAGTTCGCGAAGATGGGGATATAAATTATACATATTCAAATCTATGGAATTTTATGCCCTCAAAATCGCGCCCTCACACACCCCTGTCGGCATTGTTGATAACTTTGTGAATAATTAGACGGCCTATCACTTGACTATTTCGTTCACAAGGTCTAATTTTGTTATCCCTCAACGGAAGGAAAGTAACATACTCGAGGATAAGGCGGTGATTTTCAATAAATTGGATTCATCGTCCGTGTGTCCGACAACCTAAGATAACATAAACACATTATGGGCAGTTCAGAAATTTACATCATCAAGCGCGACGGCAAGCATGTGCCTTTTTCTGTCGATAAGATAAAGAATGCTATCCGGAAGGCATTTCTTGCGGTCGGGGCATTCGCGACGGACGACGACCTCACGACGATTCTCTCTCACGTGAGGCTCACCAACGGCATGACAGTGGAGGAAATCCAGAATCAGGTGGAGACAGGGCTGATGGCCGAGAAATATTTCAAGGTGGCGAAGGAGTTCATGCTCTACCGCCAGAGGCACGCCGAGGACAGGGACACCCGCGACAAGCTGAACTTCCTCATAGACTACTGCAACTCGACGAACCCTGCCACCGGAAGCAAGTTCGACGCGAACGCCAATGTCGAGAACAAGAACATAGCCACCCTGATGGGAGAGCTCCCGAAGAAGGGGTTCATCAGGATGAACCGCAGGATTCTCTGCGACCGTCTCAAGGAAATGTACGGCAAGGAGTTCGCGGACAAATACATAAAGCTGCTCAAGAACCATTTCATCTACAAGAACGACGAGACATCCCTCGCGAACTACTGCGCCAGCATCACCATGTATCCGTGGCTGCTGAACGGAACGCTTTCAATCGGCGGCAACTCGACCAGGCCGACCAACCTCAAGTCGTTCTGCGGCGGGTTCGTGAACCTCGTGTTCATCGTATCCAGTATGCTGAGCGGCGCCTGCGCGACACCGGAGTTCCTGATGTACATGAACTATTTCATCGGCAAGGAATACGGTCTCGACTACTACACGAGAGCCGACGAGGTGGTCGACCTCTCGCTCAAGAAGAGGACGATTGACAAGGTCATCACCGACTGCTTCGAGCAGATTGTCTATTCAATCAACCAGCCTACCGGAGCGCGTAATTTCCAAGCAGTGTTCTGGAACATAGCTTATTACGACCGCTATTACTTCGAGAGCATGTTCGGCGAGTTCTTCTTTCCGGACGGCAGCAGGCCCGACTGGGAGGGTCTGAGCTGGCTCCAGAAAAGGTTCATGAAGTGGTTCAACGCCGAGAGGCTCAAGACCCCGCTCACCTTCCCTGTGGAGACGATGTCGCTGCTCACGAAGGACGGAGACGTGCGCGACGAGGAATGGGGCGACTTCACTGCCGAGATGTACGCCGAGGGGCACTCATTCTTCACATATATGAGCGACAACGCGGACTCACTGGCAAGCTGCTGCCGTCTGCGCAACGAGATTCAGGACAACGGGTTCAGCTACACGCTCGGCGCGGGCGGAGTTTCGACCGGGTCGAAGTCTGTGCTCACCATCAACCTCAACCGCTGCATCCAGTATGCCGTGAAGAACGGCATGGACTACATCGCATTCCTTGAGGACGTGGCAGACACGGTGCATAAGGTTCAGCTAGGCTACAACGAGAACCTTAAGATGCTCCAGAGCAAGGGTATGCTTCCGCTGTTCGACGCAGGCTACATCAACATCGCCCGCCAGTACCTCACCGTCGGCATCAACGGCATGGTGGAGGCGGCCGAGTTCCTCGGGATTCCTATCACCGACAATCCTCAATACACCGAGTTCGTCCAGAAGGTCCTCGGCGTTATGGAACGATACAACAAGAAGTACCGCACGAAAGAGACCCTCTTCAACTGCGAGATGATTCCTGCGGAGAACGTGGGCGTCAAGCACGCGAAGTGGGACAGGGAGGACGGATATATGGTTCCGCGAGACTGCTACAACAGCTACTTCTATGTCGTGGAGGACGATTCGCTGAACATCATCGACAAGTTCCGTCTCCACGGGCGCAAGTACATCGAGCACCTCACGGGAGGCTCGGCGCTGCACATGAACCTGGACGAGCACCTGAGCAAGGAGCAGTACAGGCAGCTGCTCAGGGTGGCCGCTCACGAGGGCTGCAACTACTTCACCTTCAACATCCCGAACACAATCTGCAACGACTGCGGGCACATCGACAAGCGCTATCTGCACGAGTGCCCTAAGTGCCACAGCAAGAATGTCGATTACCTCACCCGAATCATAGGCTACATGAAGAGGGTCAGCAACTTCTCCGCCGCAAGGCAGGCTGAGGCGGCAAGGAGGTACTATGCTCACGACCATGGCGAAATCGAGGAGACGGAAGTCGCAAAGTAGCGAATAGCTGCGTTGCGGTCGTCGTCAAAATCCTCACAACCATTAGGTTGCTGCGGTTTCAACTCCTCGCGCGCCTTGCTCTTCATCTACTTATCGACTTCCTCCCTCCAAGCATATTGCTCTGCAACTTCGGGCGGAACTGGATGGAGCTGAAAAATCTTTGGGCTGAAAGAGAATGCTGAAGTTCTACAATTATGACATTGTATGTCAGGAGATTCCTGACGAGGTGACTCTTGCGATAAACATCACCGGGTGTCCGAACCGCTGCGAGGGCTGTCACAGCCAGTGGCTCTGGGAGGACACCGGGGAGGTTTTGTGCGGTGCCATGCCGGACGGGAGCGGAGAGGATTTCAGCGGGCTGGACACGGTAGTGGGCGGCTATGCGCCGTGCGTGACCTGCGTCTGCTTCATGGGCGGGGACAATTCTCCGGAGGAGGTGGAGCTGTGCGCGATTAGGGTGCGGAAGCTCTGGCCGGGGCTGAAGACGGGGTGGTATTCTGGACGTGACGAGGTGCCCGCAGGAATTGACGAGCGGAACTTCGACTACATCAAGCTCGGGCCGTATAAAAAGGAGTGCGGCGGACTGCGCAGCCCGAACACCAATCAGAAACTGTACAGGATTGAACCGGACGGGGCACGCTGCCTGATTCATGTCCACGACCCGCACAGGGCCGGGATTGTCTGAAAAGCGAACAGCTGCGTTGCGGTCGTCGTCAAAACCCTCACGACCATCAGGTTGCTGCGGTTTCAGCTCCTCGCGCGCCTTGCTCTTCATCTTTTTATACAATCCCTCCGCCACGGTTTTACATCAATACTGACAAGGACAAAATTTTTCAACATCGTGAACGAAGAGGTTTACAGATATATTAAGGAGCACTCGACGAGGCAGTCTGAGGCGCTGCGCTGGGTCGAGAAGCAGACCAACATCCGCACCAATCACGCGAGGATGCTCTCGGGGAGCGTGCAGGGAGAGCTGCTGAGGATGCTCGTGAAGATGAGCGGGGCGAGGCGCGTGCTTGAGCTCGGGACGTTCACCGGCTACTCCTCCATATGTCTTGCCTCGGCTCTGCCGGAGGACGGACATCTCGACACTCTGGAACTCAACGACGAACTTGAGGACCTGATTCGCGAGGGGTTTGAACGCGCCGGGGTGAGCGACAGGATTTCGCTCCACATCGGTGACTGCAAAAAGACGCTGATGGAATTTAACGAGAATCCGACCTTCGAGCAGTATGACATGGTGTTCATCGACGCGAACAAGCGCGAGTACTGCGACTACTACGAACTGGTGTTCCCGTTCGTCCGCCCGGGAGGCTGGATTCTCGCCGACAATGTCCTATGGGACGGAAAGGTCTGCGCAGAGACCGTCTCGCAGGACAGGCAGACTCAGGGAATACTCGCCTTCAACGAGATGGTCGCCGCCGACCCGAGGGTCGAGAACGTGATACTCCCCCTTCGCGACGGACTGAACATCATATACAAGAAATTTAGTTAAATTTGCATCCGTCGGATAGATTTTCGAAGAGGGAGCATACCGGGCGTATGTGACCGATGAAAATGGAATATAAAAAATATTGATAGATTTGTGAAGGATTTTTGAGGATAGATTCATCTTCGAAGAGGGAGCATACCGGGTGTATGTGACCGATGAGAAAATGGATATAGACCAAAAAGACAAACAAAGATTAGAGGATATGAGTTCGTTTGTAATAGAAGGAGGCCACAAATTAAGCGGAACAATTATGCCGCAGGGAGCGAAAAACGAGGCGCTTGAGGTAATCAGCGCCGTGCTGCTCACGCGGGATGAGGTGAAAATCAGCAACGTGCCGGAGATTCTGGATGTGAAGAATCTGATTCTGCTGCTGCAGGATATGGGCGTGGAGATTCACAGGCTCGAAAAGGGGGTCTATACCTTCAAGGCGGACAATCTCGACGAAAGCTACATCAGCAGCGAGGAATTCGTCCGCAAGTGTGCGCGGCTGAGAGGCTCGGTGATGGTCGTCGGTCCGCTTCTCGCAAGGTTCGGACACGCATATTTCCCGAAGCCGGGCGGCGACAAAATCGGACGCAGAAGGGTCGATACGCACATCCAGGGCATGATTAACCTCGGGGCGGAACTCACCTACGACTCAAAGCTACGAGCCTTCTACCTCTCATGCAGGGATTCTCGTGCAGGAAATTCCGACAAGGCGAGTTCAGAGGCCGGAGATTCCGGAAACGGAGGCGGCAGCTTCCTCAGGGGCGCATATATGCTCCTCGACGAGGCCTCTGTCACCGGAACGGCGAACATCCTGATGGCGGCGACGCTCGCCGAAGGCAGGACCACGATTTACAACGCGGCCTGCGAGCCTTATGTACAGCAGCTCTCCAAGATGCTCGTCGCGATGGGCGCGGACATCAGCGGGATAGGCTCCAACCTCTTGACAATCAACGGAGTCAGAGAACTTCACGGAGCGGAACACACGATACTGCCGGACATGATTGAGGTGGGTTCCTTCATCGGAATGGCGGCAATGAACCGCAGTTCTATTACAATCAAGAACGTGTCATACGAAAATCTCGGCATCATCCCGGAATGTTTCCGCCGTCTCGGGATAAAGCTTGAACAGAGGGGCGACGACATCTTTGTCCCGGAGCAGGAATGCTACGAAATCGAGTCCTTCCTCGACGGATCGATACTCACTGTGGCAGATGCCCCGTGGCCGGGCCTCACCCCGGACCTTCTCTCGGTGATGCTCGTGGTGGCGACCCAGTGCAAGGGCAGCGTGCTTATTCACCAGAAGATGTTCGAGAGCCGTCTCTTCTTCGTCGATAAGCTGATTGACATGGGAGCGCAGATTATCCTCTGCGACCCTCACCGCGCCGTGGTCATAGGCCACGACCACCGCATCAGCCTCAAGGCCGGCAATATGCTCTCTCCCGACATCCGCGCCGGCATAGCCCTGCTCATCGCCGCGATGTCCGCCAAGGGCACCAGCGTCATCTCCAACATAGAGCAGATTGACCGCGGCTACGAGGACATCGACCTCCGTCTCAACGCCCTCGGCGCCTGCATCACCCGGCAGGATTAGGCAAATACGACGGATTAAACAATTTTGTTTAATATAGTTTTATTTAACCATCTGTGCGAATCGGAGCAGCCTACAGGTAACATTCATTTCAGCCAGTCCTCTATTTTCAGGTGCGGAATGTGGGAAAAGCGGCGTGTGTTGTGGGTTACCATTATGAAATCGCCGGCGAGGGCGGAAGACCCGATTAGGAGGTCCATGTCGTCTATCGGGATGCCGGCACCATACAGCAATGCCCTGTTCCTTC
>ERZ808240.1670-NODE-1670-length-26758-cov-3.435981_pt1 | contig 26758 bp, 22 predicted proteins | sample MGYA00521084_ERZ808240 | MGnify/ENA primary metagenome ERZ808240 (study PRJEB31516, sample SAMN03275571) | gut metagenome | biome: mammalia-associated habitat; material: feces | host: Papio cynocephalus | place: Kenya | collected 2012-08-06 ... | reverse complement strand
TACCATAATGTGGGACAGGCTCACGGACTTTGCTTTTCGGTAAAGAAAGGTGTGGATATACCGCCATCACTGGTAAATATTTATAAAGAACTTCATGATGATCTGGGGTGTACGATCCCAAATCATGGATGTCTGACAAAATGGGCAGAACAGGGCGTACTGATGCTTAACACAGTATTGACTGTCCGGGCACATCAGGCTAATTCCCACAGGGGAATTGGCTGGGAAGAGTTCACAGATGCGGCAATCATGGCACTCAATAGTCAGGATCGTCCGATTGTGTTCATTCTTTGGGGAGCTCCGGCACAGAGAAAAGCAAGTATGCTGAATAACCCCAAACATTTAATCTTGAAAGCACCGCATCCAAGTCCGCTTTCTGCTTATCGTGGATTTTTTGGAAGCAAGCCGTTCAGTAAGACGAACAAGTTCTTAGAAGTTAATGGTATAGAGCCAATCGACTGGCAGATTGATTAGTCATATTCCCTATGAATTATGGGAAAAAGCAGACAGGAAATTTATAATAGGATAGTCGAGTGCTGTGAAAACAGTTAAGACATATTTAAAAAGAGGTAAAGCGTGTGATGCTATAGAAATGTAGTATTATGCGCTTTTTATTATTAAGAAAATGTATAAGGAAAATCTGGGAATTCTATTGACAAAAGAACATATCAGGAATATATTTAAAACAAACATATGAACAAATGCTCAATTGTTAAAAGCAATATGCAGGAGGATAGATATATGAAGGATATGGAGAAAGAATTACACGAACATCATGAGCATCACCATGATGACGAGTGTGAATGTGGCTGCGGCTGCGGCCACCATCATCACGAGGAAGAGCATGAGCATCATCATGAGCACCATCACCATGACGATGACGACGATGAATGCGGTTGTGGTTGCGGCCATCATCACCATGAGGAAGAGCATGAGCATCATCATGACCACCATCATCACCATGACGATGACGACGATGAATGCGGTTGTGGTTGCGGCCATCATCATCACCATGAGGAAGAGCATGACCATCATCATGAGCATCATCACGAGGAACAGGAACCGCATGCATTGCCAAAGGGTGTGGCACAGAAGACATATATTGTAGATAAGCTTGGCTGAGCGAATTGTGCCGCTCAGATGGAGCGAAAGATTCAGGCATTACCGGAAGTCGCAGATGCGGCCTTGACGTATGCGACAAAACAACTGGTAGTTGCTTCTGATCATCAGGAAGATTTATTACCGAAATTACAAAGCATTTGTGCGTCAGTGGAATCGCAGGTCATTGTGATACCGAAAGAACAGGATGTAGTGAAACATGAAAAGAAGAACCCTTTTGAGGAGAATAAAAAAGAGATTATTCTTGTCGGAGCCGGAGCTGTTCTGTTTGCAGCAGGCGTAATTGCTGAAAAAGTGCTTCCAAATCCAATGATCAGTGCATGCATTTTCATTATTGCGTACTTGATTCTTGGACTTGAGATTGTAGTGAAGGCACTGAAGAATATGGCAGGCGGACATTTGTTTGATGAGAACTTCTTAATGGCAGTTGCGACAATCGCAGCATTTGCAATCGGTGATTTCGCGGAAGCAGTCGGAGTTATGCTGTTCTATCGTATCGGAGAGTTATTTGAAGATATTGCTGTGGAAAAGAGCCGTGGCCAGATTATGGATGCGGTTGATATGCGCCCAGAAGTTGTAAATCTTGTAAATGGTTCAGATGTAAAAGAAATTCTGGCCGGGGAGGCAAAAGTAAAAGATATTATTATGATTCGTCCGGGTGACAGAATTCCGCTGGATGCAAAAGTTGTCGAAGGCGAGAGCCGTGTAGATACTTCTCCTGTCACTGGAGAGCCGGTGCCTGTAAGAGTTGAACCTGGTGATGAACTGATTTCCGGATGTATCAACGAGCAGGGGGTATTAAAAGCTGAAGTAACAAAACCACTGAGTGAATCTATGGTTACAAAGATTCTTGATTCTGTGGAAAATGCAGCGGCCAGCAAACCGAAGATTGATCGTTTTATCACACGGTTTGCAAGAGTATATACACCAGTGGTTGTTCTGGCGGCAGTTCTTACGGCAATCATTCCATCTCTTGTAACAGGAGACTGGAATCATTGGATTTATACAGCCATTACATTTCTTGTAATCAGTTGCCCATGCGCTCTTGTGTTAAGTGTTCCACTTGCATTTTTCTCAGGAATCGGAGCAGGTTCGAAACGAGGAATTCTGTTCAAAGGCGGTGTAGCAATTGAAGCATTAAAAGATATAAAAGCCATTGTTATGGATAAGACGGGAACAATTACAAAAGGTAATTTTGCAGTTCAGAAAGTTACGGCAACAGGAAAATTGACAGAAAAGCAAGTGCTGACTATGGCAGCAGACTGTGAACTTGGCTCTACGCACCCGATTGCAGTCAGTATTGTACAGGAAGCAAGAAGACAGAACTTAAAGCTTGTACGTCCAAAAGAAGTAGAAGAAATTTCAGGCAAAGGAATTCGTGCAGTCTTTCCGGTTGGAACGGTTCTTCTTGGAAATTATGCTTTGATGGAAATGCATCAGGTGGATATGACAGGATATGAAAAGGGTGGTTATGGATCCGAGGTACTTCTTGCAGTCGATGGAGTGTTACAGGGATTTGTAGTTGTTGCAGATGAGATTAAGCCGGATGCAGTTGATTCTGTCAGTAAGATGAAATCTCTTGGAATTGCAACAGTTATGCTGACTGGTGATGAAAAGAACAGCGCACAGGCAGTTGCGAAAGAGACAGGAATTGAAGAAGTTTATGCGCAGCTTCTTCCACATGAAAAGTTGGAACATCTTCAGAAAGTCCGTGAAAATCACGGTGCGGTCATGTTTGTGGGAGACGGAATTAATGACGCACCTGTACTGGCCGGAGCAGATGTCGGAGCTGCAATGGGAAGTGGGGCGGATGCAGCCATTGAGGCAGCAGATGTTGTATTTATGAATTCTTCTGTAGAGGCAATCCCACAGTCTATCGCAATTGCAAAGAAGACAGGAAGTATTGCAATCCAGAACGTAGTATTTGCATTGGTAATCAAAGCAATCGTTATGATTCTTGGTTTCCTTGGATATGCAAATATGTGGCTGGCAGTATTTGCTGACACAGGTGTAGCAATGTTATGTGTACTGAATTCTATCCGTGCAATGTATGTAAAGTTTAAATAAGATTACAAAAGTGTTAAATTGTGCCAAATGGTTGAAATAGTTTTCGCCATTTGGCATAATTAATATATGCAGGCGGTTATGAAGGAATCAGTTTATTTACAGATTCCCCTTTATTCCGGGTATTCAGCCGGAGAAGTCTGTTGTTTGAAAGGATGAATTATATGGGAAAGACAGAAGTTGAATGCTGTGATGTGACATGTATTCATAATGAGAACGTGAAAATAGCTCTGGAGCAGATGCCGGATGATGATCTGCTTAACAGTCTGGCGGATTTTTATAAAGCTTTTGCAGATGGGACGAGAGTAAAGATTTTGTATGTTCTGCAGACATCAGAGATGTGTGTGTGTGACCTTGCAGAGATATTGGGAGTTACTCAGTCGGCAGTGTCTCATCAGCTTCGTATGCTGAAACAGATGAAGCTTGTAAAGAATCGCAGAGAAGGTAAGACCGTATATTATTCGCTGGCGGATGGCCATATTCAATTGATTATCAGTCAGGGTATGGAGCATATTACAGAATAATATAATTAAGAAGAGTAAGGGTTTCTTGGGCAGGTCGTGAAATATATATATATAGGGAATGTTGGGAAGAGAGTTATGAAAAAGCAGTTAGAGCGAAGATGTATCGTCTATGTTCTTGGAATACTGGCTTATGCAGGAGCTGTCTGGGGGACGGCTCATTTTATGATGTCGGATCATGAAAAGTTTGCATTATTTTTACTTTCATATTTTTTAATGGGATATGGAGCATTTCAGAGACTTAGCGAAGAGATTCTTAAGAAAAGATTTCCAGTAGAATATATACTGGTGATTATGGCAACGATAGGAGCATTTGGCATAGGAAAATATATGGAAGCTGTGCTTGTTATGCTCCTTTTTGAATTGGGAATGCTTGCAGAACAGATAGCCACAGACCGGACAAAGCGTTCTATTGCAAAGATGATCGATCTTAGACCTGCATATGCAGTCCGTAAAGTGAAAGGACAGGAAGTGCAAGTGGATCCTTCGGAATTGAAGTTAAGTCACATCATCGTTATAAAGCCGGGGGAGCGTATTCCGGTAGATGCAGTCGTTTTGTCGGGAGTTTCAGCAATTGATACAAAAGCAATTACAGGTGAGGCGATGCCGGTTGAAGTCTGCAAAGGCGATAAGATTTACAGTGGCTGTATCAATCTGAACGGAGTGCTGGAAGCACGTGTTACAAAAGTTTATAAAGATTCGATCGTATCCAGAATTATGGAGACAGTTGAAGAAGCTCAGAACCGGAAGTCGCAGAAGGAAGCTTTTGTAAGAAGATTTTCGAAGATCTATGCTCCGGTCATGGTTCTTGTGGCGATAGCAATTATGGTCGTTCCACCGATGACATTTTCTTACGGTAATTGGGAAATGTGGGTTTATAAAGGGCTGGTATTTATAATTGTTGCGTGTCCTTGTGCACTGGCTGTTGCGGCACCGCTGGCTTTCCTTGGAGGAATAGCATCAGCGGCCAGACAGGGAATTGTGGTGAAAGGCGGAAATTTTCTGGAGAGTCTTGTAAAAGCGGATACGTTTGTTTTTGATAAGACAGGGACTCTGACCAGAGGAGAATTCCAGGTAGCAAAGGTTAAGGCCGTGAGTATGACGGAAGAAGAGCTGTTAAAGCTGGTTGCACATGTGGAAAGCTATTCCAATCACCCGTTGGCAAAATCGCTGGCAGATGCATATGGGAAGGAGCTGGAGCCAGGCAGTGTCAGAAGTGTAAAAGAAAAAGCCGGATTTGGAGTCAGTGCGACTTATGAAGGTCAGAGAGTTCATGTGGGAAGTAAGCGTATGATGCTTGCAAAAAAATTAGTGGTAGATGAAGTGGAAGAACCAGGAACGGTTGTTTATGTGTGTGTTGGCCGGGAATATGCAGGATATGTTCTTGTTCAGGATCAGGTAAAAGAAGAAGCAAAGGCAACATTAACGTGGCTAAAAGATAAATACCGGGCAATACTGGTCATGTTGACCGGGGATACACAGAAGACAGGATATGCGGTAGGACGGACACTTCGTATGGATTATGTTTATACAGACCTGCTCCCGGAGGATAAGTTGGAACAACTGGAAGAGTTTATGTCAATTCAGGGAGAAGCGGAGAAACTGGTATGTGTAGGAGACGGAATCAATGATGCACCTATGCTGGCAAGAGCAGATGTTGGAATTGCCATGGGAAGTCTGGGATCAGAAGCTGCGATTGAGGCGGCAGATATCATTTTGGTAGAGGATGATCTTAAAGGGATTGTAGATGTGTTGAAGATTGCAAAAGAAACATTGCACACCGTTTCGCAGAATATTACATTTGCAGTATTCATAAAGATACTCGTGCTGATTATGGTAGTGATTGGATATTTTGGTATGTGGGAAGCTATTTTTGCAGAGATGGTTGTAGTAATTCTCGCGGTTACCAATGCGGCAGGAGTTGCGAGATATACTGTTTAGACAGGAGGAAACAGACAGAATTATGAAATTTTATAAGAGAATCGTGCCATTGTTACTGGCAGGTATGTTACTGACAGGCTGTGGTCAAAATGTATATAAAAAAGGCGTAGAAAATCTGGAGAATAAAGACTATGCTGCAGCACAGGAGAATTTTCAGAAAGCAGTTGAAGATAAGAAAAATCTTGCAGATTCTTATCGTGGACTGGGAATTGCATATTATGAACAAAAGCAGTATAAAGATGCCCTGAAAGCATTTGAAAATGCAATCTCATCAGGGACAAAAGAGACTGCGACAATTTATAATATGATGGCTGTATGTGAAATGCAGCAGAAAAGCTATGAAGATGCAATTAAATATTATGAAAAAGCTCTGACGTATTCGGATTGTTCTGATGATATGAAGCAGGAAATCCAGTTCAATGAAATTGTAAGCTACGAAAAGTTAGAAGAATGGGATCAGGCAAAGTCAAAATTGGAAGAATATGTAGCAGCCTATCCAGATGACGAAAAGGCTGCTAAAGAAGCAGATTTTTTGAAGACGAGATAAGGAAAGAATCAATGATAGAATTAAAAAAAGAGACGGAGCGTGTCATACTGGTTGGTGTCTGCCTTCCGGGACAGGAAGATATAGATGCTTCACTGGACGAATTAAGTGAGCTGGCAAAAACGGCAGGAGCTGTAACTGTAGGAAGAATTGTCCAGAGCAGAGAGCAGGTTCATCCTGGAACTTATGTGGGAAAAGGAAAGATTGATGAGATAAAAAGTCTGTTGTGGGAATTAGATGCAACCGGTATTATCTGTGACGACGAACTGTCACCGGCGCAGATGAAGAATCTCCAAGATGAACTGGATGCAAAGGTCATGGATCGTACTCTGGTCATTCTGGATATTTTTGCTGCAAGAGCTTCTACCAGTGAAGGTAAGATTCAGGTTGAGCTGGCGCAGTTAAAATACCGTCAGACGAGGCTGGCAGGATTCGGGACAGCTATGTCAAGACTCGGAGGGGGGATTGGTACCAGAGGCCCCGGAGAGAAGAAGCTGGAGATGGACAGACGACTCATAAAGAGCCGTATCGCACTTTTGAACCGCGAACTAAAAAGTGTAAAACAGCACCGTGAAGTGACAAGAGAGCGCAGAGCAAAGAGCCATATACCGGTTGCCGCAATTGTCGGTTATACGAATGCAGGAAAGTCCACGTTATTGAATACGTTGACAGGTGCCGGCATTCTGGCAGAGGATAAATTATTTGCGACGCTGGACCCGACGACGAGAAGCCTGAAACTGCCAAGTGGGCAGGAGATATTGATGACAGATACAGTCGGATTTATCCGGAAACTGCCACATCATTTGATAGATGCTTTTAAGAGCACTTTGGAAGAAGCAAAGTATGCAGATATGATTCTGCACGTTGTAGATGCCTCAAATCCACAGGCAGATGAGCAGATGTTCACAGTCTATGAGACGCTGCAAGGCCTGAAAGTACAAGATAAGCCGATTATTACGGTATTCAACAAGCAGGACCGGCTGGAAAAAAAGCCGGTGATCCGTGATTTTAAGGCGGACTATACGGTAGCGGTTTCGGCGAAGACCGGAGCAGGACTTGAAGAACTTTTGGAGACAATTGAAGCACTGCTAAGACAGCAGAAAGTTTATATTGAGGAAGTTTATCCATACAGCGAGGCTGGAAAGATTCAGTTGATCCGTAAATATGGAGAATTACTGGAAGAAGAATATACAGAAGCGGGAATTGCAGTTACTGCATATGTTCCGGCGGAACTTTATGAAAGAGTCAGAGTGCAAAAATCATAATTTACATTGAAAAAGAAAATAATGCCTGTTATGATAAAGATAATGAAAAACGGCCAAAGATGCCTGAATGGAGGTATGTTATGAAAGTTGTATTAGAGCGTTATCACGGACTCAGTAATGATTATGTCGTATTTGATCCGAACAAGAATGAACTGGAACTGACACCGGGGAATGTCAAGATGATCTGTGATCGTAATGCAGGTCTTGGAGCAGATGGCGTCCTGGAAGGACCGGTCGTAGAAGAAGACGGCATGCATGTAAAAGTATGGAATCCAGATGGAAGCGAATCCGAGACAAGTGGAAATGGCGTCCGCATTTTTGCGAAGTATCTAAGAGATGCAGGATATATTCAAAAGAAGAATTTCAAATTATATACCAGACATGGAGAAGCAGCGGTCACATTTTTAAATGAAGATGGAAGCAGACTCCGTGTTTCTATGGGAAAGATTTCTTTTTGGAGTGATGAAATTCCGGTAACAGGAGAAAGAAGAGAAGTTATCAATGAAGATATGGTATTCGGAAGGACTTTATATCCGGTTACTTGTGTAAGTGTAGGGAATCCACATTGTGTTATCCCGATGAGAGAGATTTCCAAGAGTCTTGTATGTAAGATTGGAGATTACTCTGAGTGTGCAAAGTATTTTCCGAATAGAATCAATACTCAGATTATGAAAGTCATTGACAAAGAGAACATTGCTATTGAGATTTATGAGCGTGGTGCCGGATATACACTGGCATCAGGAACAGGTGCCTGTGCGGCAGCAGCAGTAGCTCATAAGCTTGGTATGACGAACAATAAAGTAATCGTGCATATGCCGGGAGGAGACCTTCAGGTGGAAGTGGAGGATGACGGAACAGTCTTTATGACAGGAGATGTGTTCTACGTGGCAAAGATTACGCTTAGCAGTGAGTTTACGGAGAATTTAAGAAGCCTGTAAGAAGGAGAAATATGTCTTTAAAATTCGTATTTGGGCCGTCTGGCTCAGGAAAATCTTATCAATTATATGATTATGTGATCCGGGAATCTATAAAATTCCCGGATCGTCAATATATTGTCCTTGTACCGGAGCAATTTACAATGCAGACGCAGAAGGATCTTGTCATGCAACACCCGAATCATGGAATTATGAATATTGATGTGCTTAGTTTTGTGAGGCTTGCTTACCGCATATTTGGAGAAATCGGTGGGCAGGCCCTTCCGGTGTTGGACGATGAAGGAAAGAATCTGATTCTGCGTAAGATTGCAGGAGATTATGAAAAGGATTTAAAAGTCTTAAAAGGAAATATGAAAAAGCTTGGCTATATCAGTGAAGTCAAGTCCGTACTGTCAGAGTTTGACCAGTATGATATCGGGGAAGAAGAACTGGAGCTGATGAAAAATACAGCAGGTGAAAATTCAAGGCTCTATTATAAACTGCAGGATCTGGAAATTCTCTACCATGGATTTAAGAAATATCTGGAGGACAAGTTCATTACGAAAGAGGAGCTTCTGGATGCGCTGAGCCGTGTTGTGAAAGAGTCAAAGATTCTGAAAGGAAGTACGATTGTTCTGGATGGATTTACAGGATTTACACCGGTACAGAACCGGCTGCTGGGGGAACTTCTGGAAGTATGCCGGGAAGTAATGGTAACTGTAACAATGGATGAGAGGGAAAACCCCTATGTTTATAAGCATCCATATCAGTTGTTTGCGCTTGGGAAACATACGGTAACTTCGTTGATTCAGATTGCGGCAGAAAGAAAAGTGACAGTAGAAGAACCACTTTGTCTTTACGGACATCCGGTCTATCGATTTCGTGAAAATCCGGCGATGGAATTTCTGGAAAAGAATATGTTCCGTTACGGTAAGGAGCATTTTGATGAAGAACAGGAAGCAATCCAGGTGCATGTAGCCAGAAATCCAAGAGAAGAGGCTTTAGCGGCAGCTGGAAGAGTACGGAATCTGGTAAGAACAAAAGGATACCGGTACCGTGATATTGGAGTCATCGTAAGCAATATGGATGTGTATGGTGATGATCTGGGGCAGGCGTTTGATCTTTATGAGATTCCGGTGTTCATGGATCACAAGCGAAGTATTCTCCTGAATTCTTTTGTGGAATATATCCGGAGTCTTTTGAATATGGTAAAGGACAATTTCAGCTATGAAAGCGTATTTCGATTCTTAAGAACAAACTTAAGTGGTTTTACTTATGATGAGGTCGATGAGCTGGAGAATTATGTAATTGCACTTGGAATTCACGGCTATAAGAGATGGCAGGAGAGTTGGATCCGCCGTCCGAAATATATGGAAGAAGAAAGCCTGGAGATTTTAAACCATAACCGGGTGCGTCTGGTGGAAAAGGTGGATTCGCTTGTGTATGTACTCCGGCAGAGAAGTAAAACTGTCAAAGATGTGACTATGGCATTATATGAGTTCATGGTAAAAGAAGAACTTCAGCTAAAATTACAGAGGCAGTCCGAAGCATTCCAGGAGGCAGGGGAGCTTGCGCTTGCTAAAGAATACAGTCAGGTCTATCGTATTTTAATTGAATTATTTGATAAATTTGTGGAACTTCTCGGTGATGAGAAAGTGACTATGGACGAATATCTGAAGCTTCTGGATGCCGGACTTGAGGAGGCGAGAGTCGGGGTGATTCCGCCGGGCATTGACCAGGTTGTTGTCGGAGATATGCAGCGTACGAGATTAAAAGATATCAAAGCACTCATATTTGTCGGTGCAAATGATACATTTCTTCCGGGATCACTGATCCGGAGTGGACTTCTCACGGAGCGCGACCGGGATAAATTTGCGGCAGGCCAGGTACATTTATCGCCGGGAGGAAAAGAAAAGGCTTACGAGCAGAAGTTTTATCTTTACATGAATTTGACCAAACCTTCTGAAACACTGGACATCTATTACAGCAAGGTCTCTGCGGAGGGAAAAAGTATACGCCCGTCTTATCTGATTCAGGAACTGCAGAAATTATTTGCGGCTCTGGAGATAGAAGATGAGGAAAAACAGGCATTTTCCGGGCAGGAATGGACACCGGAGCTTGGCATGCAAAAAGTCATCCGGGGATTCCAGGACGGAGCGGCTATGGATCAGGAGTGGCAGGAACTCTATTCCTGGTACAAGAGCCAGCCACAGTGGCAGAGCCGGGTAGAAGAACTTATGAAAGCAGGCTTTTATAAGCGCCCGGCGGATGGACTGACAAAAGAAGTGGCTGAGCGGCTTTACGGAGAACATTTCCAGGACGGTATTACGAGAATCGAACGGTTTTCTGCCTGTGCATTTGCACATTTTCTTACCTATGGACTGCGCCTTCGTGAGCGGCAGACATACGAATTTCAGCCGCTGGATCTGGGAAATGTATGCCACAGTGCATTGGAGTACTATTCCAGGAGGCTTCAGGAAGAGCATCTGTCCTGGACGGAGATAGAGGAAGAAAAAAGACAGGAATATATTGATGCCAGTGTGGAACATGCTATTACGGATTATGGAAATTCAGTACTTTACAGTTCAGCACGCAACGAATATATGATCGAGCGAATGAAGCGACTCCTGACGAGAACAATATGGGCGCTTACGAGGCAGCTGGAAGCAGGAGATTTTGTGCCGGCGGCGTACGAGATGCGGTTTGAAAATGGTAAAATTGACCGTGTGGATCTGTGTAAAGACGGGGATAAAGTCTATGTTAAAGTTCTGGACTATAAGACCGGAAGCAAGGCATTTGATGTGGTAGCCCTGTACCATGGACTTCAGCTTCAGCTCATGGTCTATATGGATGCGGCAGTAAAAACGACTCAGAAGCACTATCCGGACAGCGAAGTGATTCCGGCGGGTGTTTTTTATTACCGGTTAAATGATCCCCTTGCCGAAAAGGAAAAAGTTCAGGAGGAAGAGGAAGCCTTGCAGGAAGTCCTGAAACAATTGAAGGTGGACGGGGTAGTGAATCTGAAAGACGAGACACTGGAGCATCTGGATCACTGCCAGGTCGGAGAATCTATGGTTATTCCTGTAAAATATAATAAAAACGGAAGCTTGTCAAAGTATTCAAAAGTTGCGTCGGAGCAGGAATTTGACGTGATGATGCGCCATGCACTTGGAAAAGTCGCAAGGGTGCACCGGGAGATTTTAAGTGGAGAAGTGGCGGCCTTTCCATACCGGAGAAAGCAGGAGAGTGGCTGTGATTATTGCGCATACCGGCATGTCTGTGGATTTGACCAGAAAGTACCGGGATATCAGTACCGGGAAATATTTGATATGACAAAGACGGAAGCAATAGCTGCCATGGAAGCGGAGGCTGGAAGAGAGAAGATAAATGTAGAGAGACAGTCGGAAGCAGTTAACAGAAAGATGACAGAAAACAGTGGAGAGAAAGGAGCGGGCTCATGGGAGTAAAATGGACAGAACAGCAGCAACAGGTCATTGACCTCAGAGACCGTAATATTCTTGTGTCTGCGGCAGCTGGTTCCGGAAAGACAGCCGTGCTGGTCGAGCGTATTATTAAGATGCTGACAGATGAGGAACATCCGGTCAATGTGGACGAACTTTTGATTGTAACATTTACAGAGGCTGCAGCCGGGGAGATGAAAGAGCGTATCCGCGGAGCTATTGAGAAGGCGTTGGAAGAGAATCCGGAAAATGAGCATCTAAAGCGGCAGGCAACTTTGATTCATAATGCACAGATTACAACGATCCACAGCTTCTGTCTCTCGGTAATCCGGGATCATTTTCATGCCATTGATATTGATCCGGGCTTTCGGACTGCCGAAGAAGGAGAACTCAAACTTCTGCGCCATGATGTCTTAGATGAACTTTTGGAAGAAAAGTATGCGGAAAAGGAAGAACAGTTTCTACGGTTCTCGAATGCTTATGGTGGCAGAAGGAATGATAAAAAGCTGGAAGAAATGATTGAGAAGGCTTATGATTTCAGCCGGAGTTATCCGGATGGAGAGGGCTGGCTTGATTCCTGTGTTGATGCATATCGAGTTGTAAGTGCCAAAGATTTGGGAAAAAGTGACTATGGAAGTAAAATTGTTACCTGGACAAAATCATATCTGGAAGAAGCAGAACTTTTAAATGAACAGGCAATCGGGATCTGTTTTGATGTAGATGGACCGGCAGTGTACGAAGAGGTTTTGAAGCTGGATATCCAGACTGTGAAAGAACTTCTAAATGCACAGAACTATAATGAACTGGCTGAATGTATTCAGAATGTAGAGTGGAACAGGCTGCCGCCATGCAGAGATAAGACTGTATCCAAAGAAAAAATAGAGGCAGTTAAGGATCTTCGTGAACAGGTCAAGGGCATTGTCGGCAGTTTGAAGAAAGATTATTTTTATCAGGATCCGGAAGAAATGGCAGCAGATATGCAGATGTGTCTGCCGTACATGGAAGAACTGGTGAGTCTGGTAAAAAGTTTTGCACAGAGATATGATGAGAAGAAACGACAGGAAAATGTCATTGATTTTTCGGATATGGAGCAATTCGCGCTCCGGATTCTGACCCAAAAAACAAAAGAAGGATTTGAGCCGTCCGATGTTGCAAAAGAGTATCAGGAGCAGTACCGGGAGATTATGATTGACGAGTACCAGGATAGCAATCTGATCCAGGAGACAATCCTGACAAGTATTTCCGGTGTTTCGAAAGGAAAATATAATATTTTCATGGTAGGAGATGTAAAGCAGAGTATTTATAGCTTTCGCCTTTCCAGACCAGAGCTTTTTATGGAAAAATTCGACACTTATGATCTGGAAAGTGGTCCGAAACAGAGGATTGACCTTCATAAAAACTTCCGGAGCCGGCGAGAAGTGCTGGACAGTGTGAATTACATTTTCCGGCAGATTATGATGCGTGATCTTGGTGAAATTGATTACGATGACAAGGCTGCATTATATGTAGGTGCAGAATATCCGGAAAATCCGGGTTGTGAGACTGAAGTACTCCTATTAAACACGGATCTGAAGAAATATGATTGCTCTGTAAAGGCGTCGAAACAAGAACTGGAAGCACGCATGATTGCAGGCAGAATACGGGAACTGATTGCAGATCAGAAGGTTCTGGATAAGAAGACCGGAGAACTGCGGCCGGCGAGATATTCCGATATCGTCATTCTCACAAGAAGTGTGAAAGGAATTGCAGATATATTTGTACAAGAATTGAACCGGGAGGGCATTCCGGCATTTTCAGGGACAAAGGAAGGCTATTTCGCGACACAGGAAATAGGTGTACTTCTGGATTATCTGAGAGTTCTGGATAACCGGAAACAGGACATTTCGCTGGCGGCAGTTCTGACGTCGGCATTCTGTGGGCTGAGTGAGGAAGAACTGGCAGTGATCCGAAGTTCTGAGGCCCCTGAGATACCTTTTTATCAGGCAGTGGAAAGTTATCTGGAAAACGGAACCAATGTGAAAATTCGTGAGAAACTTGAAAGTTGCTATGGAAAGATGAATGAGTTCCGGGAACTTGTTCCTTATACACCGATCCATGAACTTCTCCGGGAGGTTTTAACGAAGACCGGGTATGGCCAGTTTATCTCTGCAATGCCGGGAGGTGCACAGCGTGCGGCGAACGTAGAAATGTTGATTACAAAAGCACAGGCATTTCAGTCTTCAAGTTATAAAGGACTTTTTCATTTTGTGCGTTATATTGAACAATTGCAGAAATTTGAAGTGGATTATGGAGAGGCAAGTCTGGAAGATGAACAGTCGGATACAGTCCGCGTTATGACGATCCATAAAAGTAAAGGGCTGGAATTCCCGATTGTATTTGTGGCAGGAACCGGCAAAAAATTCAATGTAAGGGATCTGGCCGGCCAGGTAATTATTCACGCAAGACTGGGAATCGGAATGGATACCGTGGATTTAGATAAAAGAACGAAGATTCCAAGCCTTGTAAAAAAGGCAATTCAAAAAGAAGCGAAGCTGGATAATCTTGGAGAGGAACTGCGTGTGCTTTATGTTGCGCTCACAAGGGCAAAGGAAAAGCTGATTATCACAGGAACATGCGATAATCTGGAGAATAAAATGGCGAAGACATTGACTTTTGCACAGAGAAGTAGTGCAATTTCTTATCTTGACTGGATCATACCGGCGCTTGCCTGTATTCCAGAAGATGTACCAGTCACATTGAAAGAAGTGATGCTGGAGGATCTTGTCAGTGATGAAGTAGAGACGGAAGTATCTGGAAAGATACAGGAAGAAATCCTGCGAAGATGGGATACATCAGCAGAATATGATGCAAATGTAAGACATACGCTGGAAGAACAATTCGCGTACCAGTATCCATATCCGCAGAGTTATGCCAGAAAGATGAAATTTACTGTATCTGAGCTCAAAAAAATGGTCTATCAGGCGGAGCTTGACGATGAGGAAAATGCTTTGGGTGAAGTTGTCTATGAAGAACCGGAAGTTGTGCCTCTCCTGCCGAAATTTCTGACGGAGGAAGAGACATTGACCGGTGCACCGAGGGGAACTGCTTATCACCGTGTTATGGAGCTGCTTGATTTTAAAAAAGTATATGACAGCCAGACATTGAATGCAGAGATGGAAACATTTGTAGAACAAGGACGAATGACTCAGGAGATGGCGGATTCCGTACGGGCGGCCGATGTGTTGAAATTTCTTGACAGTTCTGTGGGAAAACGAATGAAGAAAAGCGCAGACTGTGGAAAACTGTGGAAAGAGCAGCCATTTGTACTTGGAATGCCGGAACAGGAATTATATCCAGACGAACCGGAAGGTGACTTCGCTCTTGTACAGGGAATCATTGACGTATATTTTGAGGAAGAAGACGGACTAGTCGTCCTTGATTACAAGACAGACAAAATATTCAAGACAGAAGAACTGGTAGAAAAATATCATGCCCAATTAGAATATTATGGAAGGGCACTGGAGCAGATTACCGGGAAGAAAGTAAAAGAGAAGATATTGTATTCTTTTACGCTGGGTGAAGCATGCGTTTTGTCTTAATAAATTCTGATAATAAAAAGGACGCATCAAGTGCATATTCTAAGCTCCCCACACAGGGAATTACGATAACGAACAGCATAACGGCGGTGTTTCATACGACTTCCGTGCAATGGAGATGAGACTCAGGGCATCATGAAGACCTATGTCGAACATGATGTCCAATCTTTGAGGCTCAGCGAAATGCTCTGCACGGGGAGTAAGAAACACCGCCGTTATGCATCTTTTTCTCTTGACTTATAATATTATATGCCATATAATATATAAAACAAAATAATATAACAAATCGCTGGAAATGTTTACATAACAATTCTTTATTAAATCCATATTTTGTAGAAAGGGTGTGGTGAGATGGTTTTTAATACAGGTGCGGCTCTTTTGGATGCGATTGTCCTGGCGGTTGTATCACGGACTGAGGAAGGAACGTATGGTTATAAGATTACACAGGAAGTGCGGGAGACGATAGAAGTGTCTGAGTCAACGCTTTATCCGGTGCTTCGAAGACTCCAGAAAGATGGCTGTCTCGAAGTATATGACAGACAGTATGATGGGCGCAATCGAAGATATTATAAAGTTACCGGCGCAGGGAGGAAAAAGCTTGATATGTATCGTATAGAATGGACGCAGTATATAAGTAAAATTAATCAGTTGTTTGCAGGAGGTGAAGAGTAATGAACCGGATAGAATATATGACAAAACTGGCATCACTTTTACAAGATATTCCAGAGGAAGAAAGAAAAGATGCCATGAAATATTATAATGATTACTTCGATGAGGCTGGTGAAGAAAATGAAGAGCAGGTAATTCGGAAATTTGGCACACCAGAGGAAGTGGCGGAAAACATTAAGGCTGATTTGAAAGGTAAGACAGAAGATGTAACTGATGATCAGCAATATCAGGCAAAGGAGAATGAACAGTCATCAGAATATCAGTATGAAATGCCGGAAAATCAGAAAAAGTCAAGTGACAAGATTTGGAAAATTATCTTAATTATCATTCTTGCAATAATTATAGGACCAGTCTTACTTCCTGTTGTTGCAGGAATTCTTGCGGCAGGATTGGGAATTGTACTGACAGTTATTGTAGGTGTGGCTGTACTTGCTGTTGCAGGCGTGGCGGTTGCAATTGCCGGTATTGCTCTCGTCATTTCTGGTCTCCTTGTACTTTTACCACAGACGGCAGCAGGACTTGCGCTGATTGGAAGCGGACTTATGATACTTGTGATCGGGGTAATTGCTACGGTGGGATTTGGAAAACTATGTGCGTTAATTTTTGGCGGAATAGCAAAAGGAATCTCATTTCTCTGGGGAAAGATTTTTCATAGAAAGGCGGTGGCATAAAAGATGAAAAAAGGCTGGAAAATATTCTGGATGACATGTGGAATTACATTTGCTGCAGGATTTATTTTATTTGTGGCAGGACTCGGAATGGGTGCTACGATGGAAGTGCTGAAAGAACGGATTCCGATAAAAGAGATGTATAGTCCTGATATTCAGGAAAGTTACCAGAACATCAGAGAATTGAATCTTGACACTGCAACAGGAGAAATTAAAATTCTAAAGGCACCGGATGGACAACAAGACATTACGGTGGAGACACACAAAATATCCAAAAGTCTTAAGTTTAAATGCTATGAAAAAGATGGTGTATTAAATATCGAAACGGACAAGAAAGTATGGAACTGGCTTTATGCGAAAAATCATGCAGAGGATGCCAAAATATATATTTACATTCCTGAAAAGTATGAACTGGAAGAGGCAGATCTGAATCTCAATGCAGGTTCTATTTATATAGAAGATATCCATGCAAAACAGTTAGACATAGACGTTGATGCAGGTGAAGTTCATGCAGATTATTTCCTGACAAATACATTGTCAATGGATTGTGAAACTGGATTGATTGAAGCTGTCGGAAAGACTCTGGAAGATGCAGATATTGAAAGTGGAGTTGGCGAGATTGATTTTACTGCCATTGGCACCGAAACAGATTATAATTATGATCTGGACAGTGATATAGGAAGCATTACTTGTGGGTCGAAAGAATTTACAGAGCTCGGAAGCGAATATAATATAGACAATCAGGCAGATAAGACAATGTCGATTGACTGTGGAGTCGGCGATATAAATGTGCAATTTCAGGCTGAACAATAGAGAATAAGACAAAATGTAATATATTCAGAAGAGAGTATATTCAGGTGAATAAGAAATAGAGATGTGTCAACAATACTGGTGTAATCATCTGAAATGATGGGATACGATGGTGGAATATGTGCAACATCGAAAAGGAGGAGGTTGTCATGTCAAAAAAGAAAGATACACCGGTACATCTGGATCAGCTTACAGAGGAAGAAAAGATGAAATATGAGATTGCTGAAGAATTAGGCCTTCTTGACAGAGTTATGAAAGACGGCTGGAAGTCTCTGTCATCAAAAGAAACAGGGAGAATCGGCGGTATACTGGCACGAAAACGAAAGAATCAAGGTGAGAAGTAACAAAAATATTAAGTCAAACATTACAAATATTACAAATATTAACAAATGTGAACATTTTATGAGAAACCTTGAAAAACAAAGAATCGTCTGCTATAATCGAACAGCTACAAAGTGTTGATAAATATGAGTGAGATTATGAGCAAAAAGATAAGTGTTTTAGATATATCCATCGACAATTTTACAGCGAAAGAAGCCATGAAAGAAGCACTTTCTTATATGGAATCAGATCCGGTGAATGTGATTGAACTTGCAACAATAGGCGGACTTATGGAATTGGGAGTGGAGTCCGGCCTGAAAGATGAAATCGGAACATTTGATCTGGTACTGGCAGGCGATAAGGCGATACTGGAAGCGGCTGAGATTACAGAGAGTAAGTGCCTTCGCGAGACGGAAGACAAGACGTTTTTAAAGATGTTTTTAAGATATCTTGCAAGAAAGCATAAGAGAATTTATCTTTTGGTTGAATCGGAAGAAGAAGGACAGAAGCTGTTTGGCCATTTTGAAGATTCTTACCGGGGGGCCCAGATTGCAGGCATGGCAAAGGTGTCTGCTGAGAATCGTGCAGATGATATGCTGATCAATGCGATTAATGGTGAAGAAGTGGATTGTGTCCTATCGGCACTATCTTCTCCGCTTCAGGAAGATCTGATTTTAAAGAATCGTAATGTGGTGAATGCAAGAGTGTGGCTGGGGCTTGGAAAGAACGGAATTCCAGTAGCTGACAAGGGAATTGGCAGAGGGAAAATCAGTCAGTTTCTTATGCGGCAGATTTTTAAAAAGGAAATTGAGAAGAGTAGAAAAAGAGGAAATTAACAAAAAAACTGTAGTTTCCTCTTTATTTTTTTGGTAAAATATATTAAGATATAATCTAAGAATATGCTCTTTTACTAAAAAACGGGGCTGTTTGTTGTGAAAAATGCATATTGATATGAGTGGAGGAGACAGATATGATATCTAATCAGATACTTCAGAACACAATCGAAGGATTGAAGGGAATAACAAGAATTGATTTCTGTGTCATGGACACAGACGGAAAACCGCTTGCAAGTACAATGACTGAGCAGGAGAATTATGAAGAAGAGGTTCTGGCTTTTGTAGACTCTCCGGCGGACAGTCAGGTCGTGCGGGGCTATCAGTTTTTTAAGATTTTTGAAGAACATCAGTTAGAATATATTCTGCTGGCGAACGGCGGAAGTGACGATGTGTACATGGTTGGAAAGATTGCAGCATTTCAGATTCAGAATCTATTAGTTGCATATAAAGAGCGCTTTGACAAAGACAACTTTATTAAAAACCTGCTTTTAGATAATCTGCTTCTCGTAGATATTTACAATCGAGCCAAAAAATTACATATTGACACAGAGGTACGTCGTGTTGTATTTATAATTGAGACGGATCATGAGAAGGACAGCAGTGCGCTTGACAATGTTCGCAGTCTTCTTGGCAATAAATCAAAGGACTTTGTGACAGCTGTAGATGAGAAGAATATTATCATCGTGAAGGAACTTGAGGTTGACGATGGCCATAAAGAACTTGAGAAGATGGCGAATGTTTTCCTGACTCTGTTAAAGGAGAGCGGGGAGGAAGAAGTCCTGATAGCATATGGTACCGTTGTACATGATATCAAAGAAGTATCTAAGTCTTATAAAGAGGCAAAACTTGCACTTGATGTAGGCAAGATTTTCTTCAGTGAGAGAAATGTAATTGCTTATAGTGCGCTTGGAATCGGAAGATTGATTTATCAATTGCCAATTCCGCTCTGTAAGATGTTCATCCGGGAGATTTTTGAGGGGAAATCACCAGATGATTTCGATGAAGAGACATTAGCAACTATTAATAAGTTTTTTGAAAACAATCTGAATGTTTCAGAGACATCCAGACAACTGTACATCCATCGTAACACGCTGGTATACAGACTGGATAAACTTCAGAAAAGCACGGGACTGGATCTGCGTGTATTTGAGGATGCCATTACTTTCAAGATTGCCCTTATGGTAGTGAAATACATGAAGTATATGGAATCCATGGAGTATTAAATAATTAGGAGGAAACTATGATTGAATTAAAGGATGTAACCAAAGAGTACTCAAAAGGAATCTCTGCGTTAAATGGTATCAACCTTAAGATTGAACAAGGTGAATTTGTATTTATCGTAGGTGATAGCGGTTCTGGTAAGTCAACACTTATCAAACTGATCATGAAAGAGCTGGAACCGACCTCCGGTACTATCATTGTAAACGGACATAATCTGGGACGCATGCGTCATAGAAAAGTTCCGATGTATCGAAGAAATATTGGAGTTGTATTTCAGGATTTCAGACTTTTGAAAGATCGTAATATTTATGAGAATATTGCGTTCGCACAGAGAGTTACCGAGACACCGTCTAGAGTAATCAAGAAAAAAGTACCTGCAGCATTATCTCTGGTTGGTCTTGCCCAGAAGTATAAAGCTTTTCCGAAGGAGTTATCCGGTGGAGAACAGCAGAGAGTAGCAATTGCAAGAGCGATTGTGAATGAACCTGCGATTCTTCTCGCAGATGAGCCGACAGGAAATCTGGATCCGACAAACTCTTGGGAGATTATGAAGCTTTTGGAGGAGGCGAATGACAGAGGAACTACCGTTTTGGTCGTAACTCATAATCAGGAAATTGTAAACGAGATGAAGAAGCGAGTTGTTACGATGAAAAAGGGAGTCATCGTAAGCGACGAGAAAAAAGGTGGGTATAATAATGAAAATTAGTACTTTTGGATATTCTATGAAGCAGGGTGTCAAGAACATAGGACGGAATAAGATGTTTTCAATGGCATCTATTGCAACTATGTCAGCTTGTATTTTCCTGTTCGGTCTGTTTTATTCTATTGTTATGAACTTTAATTATATCGTACAGAAGGCAGAAGAGGGAGTTGCCATTACGGTATTTTTTGATGAAGGAGCAACGCAGGAGCAGAAAGATAACATTGGAGCCCAGCTCAAAAAAGAAGATGGCGTTTTAAGTGTTACTTATGTGAGTGCTGATGAAGCATGGGAGAAATTCCAGGATGAGTATTTCCAGGGATCAGAAGAGGCAGCAGAAGGATTTAAAGATGATAATCCGCTTGCCAATTCTGATAACTATGAAGTATATATGTCTGACGTCTCCAAACAGAAAGAGGTAGTAAGTTTTGCCGAGAGTCTGGACGGAGTTCGAAAAGTTAACAAGTCTGATGTTGTAGCTAAGACATTGACAAGTGTGAATAAGCTGGTTGGATATGTATCTATTGCAATTATCGGAATCTTGTTGGCAGTATCTATCTTCCTGATCAGTAATACAGTTACAATGGGTATTACAGTCAGACGAGAAGAGATAGCGATTATGAAATATATCGGAGCAAAAGATGGATTTGTCCGTGCGCCGTTCGTATTTGAGGGATTACTTATCGGAGCAATCGGAGCTATAATTCCACTTGGAATTCTGTATTTTGTATATGAGAAGGCTATTCACTATATTCTTGAGAAGTTCCATCTTCTTCAGAATATCATTGATTTCCTTCCGGTAACCCAGGTGTACAGAACACTCTTGCCAGTAGGACTTCTCTTGGGAGTAGGAATTGGTTTTGTAGGTAGTTTCTTTACAATCAGAAAACACCTGAAAGTATAATAACATACGTACTGAATTAATAAGGGGGTACATATGATAAAGGGGAAGAAGATAGTCAGTGTATTGCTGGTCGGAGCGTTATGCTTTGGGATGGCAACACAAGTGGAAGCAACTGAAATCGACGAGACGAAGCAGAAAGCTGAAGAACTTCAGAAAAAGAAAGAAGCGGCAGAGTCGGAACAGCAGTCACTTGCAACACAGTTGGAGACGATCATAGCTGAGATGGAAGATACGAAGAATCAGATCTCACAAAAAGAAGATGAGCTGGGACAAAAAGAAGAGGAACTTTTTGAAGCACAGGCTCAGGAGAATGATCAATATGAGAGCATGAAAAAGCGTATCAAATATATGTATGAGAATGGAAATGCAAAGTTTGTTGATATATTATGTCAGTCAAAAGATATCAGTGAATTTTTGAATAATGCAGAATACATTTCTACTATTTCATCATATGATAGAGAACAGTTGACAGCATATCAGCAAGTCCGTGAGAAAGTTCAGGAACAACAGAAAGCATTGGAAGAGGAATATGCCAAGCTTGAAGATCTTCAGAATGATCTGATCGCAAAACAGACAAATGTTGAGAGCCTGAAAGCCAGCAAAGAAAGTGAAATTTCAAGCATCAGTGGAGAACTTGAGCAGACAAATCAGAAGCTTGCAGAACTCCAGGCGGCAGCAGAGGAAGCAGCAAGAAAGCAAAAAGAAAAAGAAGCAGCCGCCGCTGCGGCAGCTGCTGCAAAGAAAAATAATGGCAGCAGTACAGGGGCAGGAAGTTCTGTAGTTAGCGGTAATGGAACATTTACTCATCCATGTCCGGGATACAGCCGTATTTCCAGTACATTTGGGTATCGTAATGCACCTCTTGCAGGAGCCAGTACAAATCATAAAGGAGTAGATTTTGCCGCATCAACAGGTACTCCGATTTATGCGGCTGCGAGCGGAACAGTAACATCTGCCGGATATAGCGGAAAAGCAGGAAATCTGATTATTATTAATCATGGAAATGGGTTACTGACTTATTACATGCATTGCAATACAATTTTTGTATCCGCAGGACAAAAGGTCAGCAAAGGACAGAATATCGGTCAAGTCGGAACAACAGGAAATTCCACTGGTCCGCATCTTCATTTTCAAGTGATGAATAATGGGACTCCGGTTAATCCGATGAGTTACTTATAGATATCGATATTTATTCAAGTTTATTTATAATAAGACAGGACTGGAATTATGAAAAACAAAAAAAGTTTTATACAAGGGGCGCTTTGCGGCGCCCTTGCTATGTTATTGGTAGCAGGACTTGCGTCTTGCGGATTAAAGGTAAAAGACAGCGGTGAAAAAAGCAAAACAGAGGCAGTCAGTACGGAAACTGACAAAAAGCTGGGAAAATTAGAATCTTTAATTAACAAGTATTATCTGAAAGATGTGAATCAGGATGACCTTCAACAGGGAATTTATGAAGGTTATATTGCTGGATTGAATGATCCATATTCTGCATATTATGATAAAGAAGCGACAAAGAGCTTTCAGGAGTCTACAGATGGAGAGTATGATGGAATAGGTGCTGTCATGTCACAGAATAAAGAGACTGGGATTATTACAATTAGCCAGGTATATGAAGGATCACCTGCAGAAAAAGCAGGAATGAAGGATAATGATATTCTCTATAAGGTAGAGAATGAAGAAGTTACCGGACAGGATTTGACAGAAGTAGTAAGTAAGATAAAAGGAAAGAAAGGGACAGATGTCAATCTTACTGTTCTAAGAGGTGATGACAGGGAAGAAGTCACCGTTACGGCAACAAGGGATACGATTGAATATCCGACGGTAAGTTCTAAGATGTTAGACAATGGAATTGGATATCTTAGAATTACAGAATTTGACTCTGTAACATATGATCAGTATATGAATGCATACAACGACTTGAAGAGTCAAGGTATGAAGGGGATGATTGTAGACCTTAGAAGTAATCCGGGCGGAAGTCTGAGCATAGTATGCAAGATTCTGGATGAGATATTACCGGAAGGAAAGATTGTATATACTCAAGATAAGAATGGCAAAGAAGAAGATTTTACATCTGATGAAGAACATAAAATCGATATTCCTATGACTGTTCTTGTAAATCAGTATAGTGCCAGTGCTTCAGAAATCTTTGCAGGTGCGATTCAAGATTATAAACTTGGCGCAATTGTAGGAACACAGACATATGGAAAAGGTGTTGTCCAGCAGATATTTGATTTAAAAGATGGAACTTGTGTGAAGCTTACAATTGCAAAATATTTCACAGCGAAGGGGCAGGATATAGACGGTAAGGGCATTACTCCGGATGTGGCGATTGATTATCAGGAAGATAAAAATAATCCGGATGCAGATAACCAGTTAGATAAAGCCATTGAGACACTGCAGGGAGAGATGAAGTAATTAAATAGAGAGCTGCAATAATTAAATAGAATAATAAAGATAAGGCGGAAAGCATAGAGCTCTCCGCCTTATCTCTATTAAAATTGTGAAAATTTTGATCCCATCCACGGACGAATACCTGCAATCATCTCTTCATCAGGTTCAATCAAGATGTTGTACATCTGCTGATCAAGAAAAATGATTATAGAATAAATTGCGGCATTTCCCTGTCCTGAAGTATAATCACAAGTTTTTACTGGCTTGAATGAAGCAAGTTTACTGGAACCTTTTGGAGCAATCATCTCAGCTTCTTTGATGTCAAAAGAGCAGAGCTCTTTTCGCTTTGATTTATTGTAAATTGCTGTAATATCCAGTTCGTGATTGACCAGGGAATATTCATATTCAACCCGGAGACTTGGAAAAATATAAAAGTAAGCAGCCACACCAAGTACAACGGCGATGATAATGGAAAGAAATCCGAGGAACAGAGCACCAATCGTTAAAAATAAAATTATAAGAACTACAACTATGATGCGGATGGCCAGTGGATTCCCTTTCGGTTTTTTTGTTACAAGTTGTTCATGAAAATTATCATTCATGTAAAACATTCCTTTCTGATTGTAAGTAGTTCAGAATCATAATCGCAATTTTGAAAGTCATGGCATCTTCGAATTGACGAAGATCAAGACCGGTTTTTTTCTCAATCTGTTCCAGTCGGTAGATGAGAGTGTTGCGATGCATATGAAGCTGTCGTGCGGTTTCTGCAATGTTCAGATTGTTTTGGAAGAATTTGTCGACTGCGGCTAAGGTATCTTTATCTAAATGATCGGTAGTCGTATCACCAAATATTTCAAAAAGAAAATCCTCGCAGAGCTTCTCTGGTAATTCGTGAATCAGACGTCCGACCCCTAATTTGTTAAAAGGGAATACGGACTGTTCCGAATAAAAAAGCTTGCCAACTCTCAGAGCAAGTGCTGTCTGTTTGTAGGCAGAAGCAAGGGCATGCAAATCAGGGACAAGATCACTGTAGGCAATCTGTACATGAGTTAATGCTTCCATACTCAGAGTATCGATCATAGTATGTGCCAGATCATTAATATCTTCTGTTGTACAGCCGGTCTTGACTGGGTACAGAAGTGCAAGCTGATATTCATTTACAGGGACAAGATATATTTTTTCCTGATATGGGAACAATTGCTTTAACACTTCTGTGACTGTCTCGTCCATCTTCTTCTGAGATTCGAGTAAAAAAAGATAACGAGGTTTTACAGCACGGATATGTAATCTGGAAGCACGTTCGTTAATATCGTAATCCTGTACAGTGCCTGTCATAAGATTTAACAGGAAATAATTCTTGTTATACTTCTCTTTATAAGCAGTGCAAAGGGAACGGACCTGCCGGATTGTTTCCTCCATCTCTTTTTCGGAAGTCTCCGGCTGTATATGAATATCCAAAGTGATGCCGGTTGCCCGTGTAAGTTCTTCCAGCGCTTTTGAAAGCTCTTGAGATTGATCCATAAAAATAACCTTCTTTTGCATAAATTAGAAAGAGCTGCACCTTCGTACAGCTCTTTCATTGTATCTTCCATAACAGTAGAACCGTTATTGTTATTTTATACGATTAGTTTGCAATCGTCAACTCTGTCTCTTTGTCGAAGAGGTGAATCTTGCTCATGTCGAATGTGAAGGAAGCCTCATCTCCGCTTCTAAGTTCTGTTCCGGAAGCAACACGTGCAGTTACCTGAGTTCCTGCAACATCGAAGTATAAGAATACTTCAGCTCCGAGAAGCTCATATACATTGATAGTAGAGTGAACAGTACCTGCGTGCTCTCCTGTAAATGTAGAAGCAACATGTACATCCTCCGGACGAATACCGAGGATAACAGTCTTTCCGTTGTATCCTTTATCGATGAGAGCCTGTTTTTTATCATCTGGTACTGGAAGCTCATGTCCACCAACAGAAAGTGTAACGTTGGAACCATTAACCTTAACATCAGCATCTAAGAAGTTCATCTGTGGAGATCCGATGAATCCGGCTACGAACAGATTACATGGTTTTGTGTAGAGGTTCTGAGGTGTATCTACCTGCTGAACAACTCCGTCTTTCATAACTACGATTCTTGTTCCAAGAGTCATAGCCTCTGTCTGGTCATGTGTTACATAGATGATTGTAGCACCTAAATTCTCATGCAGTTTTGCAATCTCGATACGCATCTGAACACGAAGCTTTGCATCCAGGTTTGAAAGAGGCTCGTCCATAAGGAATACCTTTGGTTTACGAACGATTGCACGTCCCATAGCAACACGCTGTCTCTGTCCACCGGAAAGAGCCTTTGGCTTACGATCAAGAAGTTTCTCAAGGTCAAGGATTCTTGCAGCCTCGCGAACCTTCTTGTCAATCTCATCTTTCGGTACTTTACGAAGCTTCAGTCCGAATGCCATGTTATCGTATACTGTCATATGTGGATAAAGAGCGTAGTTCTGGAATACCATTGCGATATCTCTGTCCTTTGGCTCTACATTATTCATTACTTTTCCGTCAATCTTCAGTGTACCGCCGGAAATGTCCTCAAGACCTGCGATCATACGAAGTGTTGTTGATTTTCCACATCCGGAAGGTCCAACGAAGATGATGAACTCTTTGTCTGCGATTTCAAGATTGAAGTCTTTAACTGCCTGGAATCCGTTAGAATATACTTTCTGGATTCCCTCTAATGATAAACTTGCCATTTTGTCTAGTCCTCCTTAAAGAAAATAAATAGTTCTCTTGTAATCTGATATCAGTATAGAACAAATGTGGCAGAGGGACAATGTAAGCAGTGACTAG